>ERZ1673699.94-NODE-94-length-115303-cov-20.002169_pt1 | contig 115303 bp, 102 predicted proteins | sample MGYA00580229_ERZ1673699 | MGnify/ENA primary metagenome ERZ1673699 (study PRJEB41218, sample SAMN15661785) | gut metagenome | host: Homo sapiens | place: Canada: London | collected 2015-08-20/2019-03-30 | study: EMG produced TPA metagenomics assembly of... | reverse complement strand
ATTTATGCTAATTATCGTTAACCGTAGTCAGTTTTCGTATTATAGTTCATAACTCCTCCTTTTTTAAAGGGTAAAGTAAACAAAGATAGTATAATTTTTCGGAATCCGCACCATCCGGCGCCGTTTTTCGCATCCGACGGGCTTCGTCCGCGACCACGCCCGGCCTTCCTCCGCGCTCCGCCCGCGAATCCGGGACCCGAAGCGCGACAACCTCCGTCCGCGACACCCTGAGACGACGAAGAGGACGCCCTTCGCGGGACATCCTCTTCGCATATGCCGCCGGAGAGCTACTCCAGCACGAATTTCGCCTGCACGTTGTACTGCAGCTTGATGGTCTTGAAGTCGAGCGGTTCGTCCGCCGCGGCCTCTTCGCCATACCCGGCCTTCGCACTGCGCATCACGGCCATGTTGTCATACAGCACCGGCATCACGTTGTTGTTCGAATCGTAAATGTAGAAGCACTTGCCGACATTCTGCCCGATCGCCCCGGCCAGCGTCTGGGCGCTCTGCTTGGCGTTCTGCATCGCTTCGACGCGCACCTGCTCCTTATACTCGTCGATCTTCGAGTGCGACACCTTCAGGATCGAAACGTTCGAGATGCCGAGTCCGTCGAGCGCCTGCCACACCTTGGCCACCTCGGCCGAGGATCCCAGCTGAAGCTGGTACTTGGCCGTCGCCACCGAAGTGTTCTTCTTGAAGAACTCGCTCGAAAGGTTGGCCACCTTCAACTGCTTCTCGACGTTCACGCCCAGCCGCTTGAGGGCCGCGATCATGTCGCGCTGCTGGCTCTCGACCGAAATCTTGCCCTTCGAATCGCGCTCGTTGATGACGATCGAGAGGTAGAACTCGTCGGGCGTGATCTCCTTCTCGGCGCGTCCGTTCACCTGAATATAGCTGGGGAAAGCCTCCTGCATCTGTGCCGCCGCGGGAAGAGCCATCAGCGCCACCGCCGCCATTAAAATCAGTTTTTTCATATTTTCCGTTTTTTAGGTAACTGTCTTGCAAATAAAACGCCAAAAATCCGAAATACTGCATCCCCTCTCCGGAATCATGCCTTGAACGACCCTATTTCGATCAGGTTGCCTTCGGGGTCGGCCACGTAGCAGGTGCGCTGGCCCCACGGTTCGGTTGTGGGTTCCATGACGGGCCGGGCGCCTTTGGCGACGACCTCGCGGAAGGCCGCATCGACCGCCGCATGGTTTTCGACGCTCAGGGCGATCTCGTAATGCCCGTTCACCGGGCCGGCATAGCCGAACCTGCGGCCGGTCATCTTCTCGAAATCCGCCCTGCGGTAGAGCAGGAACAGCGTTCCGTCCTTTTCCAGATAGACGTTCGAGGCGTTTTCATCCTCGCGGATCTCGAATCCCAGCACGTCGCGGTAGAAGCGGACCATGGCCGGCATCCGCTCGACGAATATCCCGAAACCGTCCAGTCTCATCGCCGTACGAGTTTCACGACATTTTCCACATGGTGCGTGTGGGGGAACATGTCCACGGGCTGTACCGCCTCGACGCGGTAATCGGCGTCGAGCAGCGCCAAATCGCGGGCCTGCGTGGCGGGATTGCAGCTCACGTAGACGATCCGCCGGGGCGCGGCGCGCAGGATCACGCCGATCACCGGCTCGTCCACGCCCGCACGCGGCGGATCGAGGATGATCACGTCGGGACGGCCGTTGGCGGCGACGAACCCGTCGCTCAGCACCTGCTTCATGTCGCCCGCATAGAAAACCGTATTCCCGATGCCGTTGATCTGCGAATTGACCTTCGCATCGGCGATCGCTTCGGGCACATACTCCACGCCCACCACCCGGCTGCACCGCGCGGCGCAGAAATTGGCGATGGTTCCCGTCCCGGTGTAGAGGTCGTAAAGCACGTCCTCCGGTTTGAGGTCCGCGAACTCCCGCGCCACCTTGTAAAGCTCGTACGCCTGCGCCGAATTGGTCTGGTAGAACGACTTCGGCCCCACCTTGAACCGCAGCCCCTCCATCTCTTCGACGATATGGTCCTTGCCCTTGTAGCAAACCGGATCGAGGTCCCCGACCGAATCGTTGAACTTGGTGTTGACAATGTAGAACAGCGACGTGATCTGCGGGAAATTCGCCGCCAGATGGTCCAGCAGCGCGGCGATCCGCTCCCGGTCGTCCTCGCCGAACACCACGATCACCATCACCTCGCCCGTCGAAGCCGTGCGGACGATCATGTTGCGCATCAGCCCCCGGTGTTCGCGGGCGTTGTGGAACGTGTAGCCGTTTTCGATGCAGAAGCGTCTGGTCTCGGTGCGGATGTCGTTCGACGGATCGGGCTGGAGCCAGCACTTGTCGATGTCCAGCACCTTGTCGAACATGTTGGGAATATGGAATCCGAGCGCGGGCGCGGCATCGAAGTCCGTCCCGCTCTCCACCTCTTCGCGCGTCAGCCAGCGGCGGTCGGCGAAGGTGAATTCGAGTTTGTTGCGGTAAAACCGGGTCTGCTCCGAACCCAGACAGGGCGCGATCTGCGGCAGTGCGATCTTGCCGATGCGCGTCAGTTGGTCGCGCACCTGCTCGGTCTTGAAGCGCAGCTGCTCCTCGTAGGGCAGATTCTGCCACTTACAGCCCCCGCAAACCCCGAAATGGGCGCAGAAGGCCTCCGCGCGCAGCGGCGATTTTCTGACGTAGCGGACCACGAATCCCTCCATGAACCTGCGGCGCTTGGAGCGTATCTGCACATCCACCACATCGCCCGGAACGGTCAGCGGCACGAACACCACCACGTCGTTCCAGCGTCCCATCGCCTTGCCTTCGGCGGCGAGCGTCGTTATTTCAAGCCCCTCGATGAGGGGATAATTTGCCTTTTTGCGAGCCATCGTCTTCCAATTTGCGGCAAAGATAGTGCAAGGCGAGAGCAATGCCAAATTTATTTGGACATTGCCGAGCCGCCGCCTATGTTCTGTAAAGATAGTGCAAACTGAGGGCAAAAGCAAGTTCGCTTGCATTTTGCCGAAGCGCCGCCCTCGTCCTTCACCTCCGCCGACACGGCGATCAGGCCGCCGCACCCGTTCCGTTTCAGACCCCCGCAACCCGGCCGGGGCCGCCGCCTACTCCTTTCTCTTCGCTCCGGCCCTCGCCCTCACGCCGCCCAGCCAGAACCCCAGCGCAAAGGGTCCCCCGATCAGCACTGCGAGCGCCAATACCACGTACAGCAGCACTTTGCCCACCAGCCCCGGCACCGCGTCGAGCGTCGTCCGCACCACCTCGCCGGCCGTCTGCCGCAGCTGCTCGACCAACGCCTGCCGCTCTCCGGTCACATACCGCTGCAGCTCGTCGCGCTGGCGGTCGAAATCGGCAAAGGCGTTATCGACGCTGTAATTCATCGTATATATCAGCTGCGTCACCTGTTTGTTCAGCTCGTCCAGCACCCGGTCCGATATTTCGGGCAGATGCTCGGCCACGACGACGATGCGCGTGAAACTGCGTTCGAGCGAGTCGAGGCGCGCCCCGACCTCCATGCGCAGGCTGTCCTGCTGCAGCTGCATTTCGAGAATGTCCTTCGACCAGCCGACGCTGCTGGCCAGTTGCTGCGTCTGGCTGCTCACGCGGTCGTTCACGTCGGCCAGCACTTCGGCGATCGAACCCGTCGCATAGGCGTGCTCTACGCCGTTCTCGCGCAGGAACTCGATCCACGCAAGGGTGGTGTTCGCAGCCTCCATCCCCTCTTCGGAGGGATTGTCCCGCACATACTGCGCGACAAAACGCTCCATCAGCGCGTAATGCTCCTCCGCCAACACCTGCCGCGCCAGCCGCGCGGCCCGGCGGTCGAGCCGCGCCGCCGCATCGCGCGCCATGCCGCTCTGCGCCCCGAACAGCAGCGAATCGGGCGTCGCCGCAAAGCGTTCGTTCATCCGCCGGCAGAGTATCCACATGTCGGCCAGCGCCACGTCGGGAATCCCCTGCATGGCGGCCGAGACGCCCGCCCGCGTAGCGTGTATCTTCCACCGCACGGCGGCGACCCGCGTAGCCACATCCGGCGCCGCTTGGGCGATCGAATCGGCCGTGCGCGCCACCTCTGCGGCCATGTCGTAATAGAATCCGCGCGTCATCGTCCGCACGTTCATCTCCTCTTTCGACAGGGGGTCGCCCGTAGCCACGGCGACCTTCAGCAGCGAACACCCCGTCAGCACAAGCGCGGCGCACAAGGCTGCCGCGGCCTGCAAAAGCGCATATCCGTTTATTTTCATAGCTCCGATTCTACACAACTACCGCTCCATTTTCCGCTCCATCTCGCGGATATAGCGCACCGCCGCAAAGTGCCCGGCCTGCGGCATGTTGCCGTGATCGAAGCCGTCGAACTCGTAAATCCGCACGTCGGGATGCCCCGCCACGCGCATCATGCGCCAGAAGTAGGCGTTCTCCTCGTAGCGGCCCAGCATCTCCCGCTCCCTGTCACCCGAAAGGATCAGGATCGGGCGGCAGTCGGGCCGCACGTAATTGAACGGCGCCATGTCGTCCACCACCACCTGCGTGTCGGGAATCCCCATCTCGCGGCGGCGCGCGAAGTGGGTCACCACCTGCCCGCTGTAGGGAATCAGCGCCGCGAAGGTCGTGTCGGGGTCGATGCCGTAGGGTTCGAGCCAGCGCTTGTCCAGCCCGATCATCGAGGTCAGATAACCGCCCGCCGAGTGGCCCGCCACGAAAATCCGCCGCGGATCGCCGCCGTACTCGGCGATATGCTTCACCACCCACGCCGCCGACGCGGCCGCATCGTCCACGCAGTCGGCCACCTTCACGTGCGGCGAGAGCCGGTACTCCACGCCCACCACAGCGAAACCCTTCTCCTTCAACGCTTCGGGAATTTCGCGCTGCCCGCCCGTCAGGCCGCCGCCGTGGTACCATATGACGGTCGAAAAGCCTTCCTTATCCGCCGGATAATAGAGGTCCAGCCGGCACATCGTGTCGATGTTCCGGTCGCCCCCGGCGTCGCGGTAGGCGATGTTTTTCACGGTCCTGTAAGCGCCCGGCCGGGCCGCGGCTCCCGCGCCGCACACGGCCAGCAGGAAAATCAAAGCGACGAGTCGTTTCATGTCGAGATAAGTTTATTCGGGTCATAAAGATAGGTAAAATCCGGTAAAAAACGCTATATTTGCCCATGATAAACATCCGCCCGGAGACGATGCGGCCCGGCCCGTCCGGTCTGCACAGTCTTTGCACAAATACATTACGATTCCGAAAAACGACCGAATTATGAAAATAGCCTGCCTGCAATTCAACCCGATACAGGAAAACACCTACGTCGTCTGGGACGACACCTCCGAAGCCGTCGTCATCGACGCCGGCAACAGCAACCCGCGCGAAGACGCCGCACTCGACAACTTCATCGCCCAGCACGGACTCAAACCCGTTCTGGCGGTCAACACCCACGGCCATTTCGACCATACGCTGGGCGTCGCGCACCTCAAGAAACGCTACGGCATCCCCTTCGCGCTCTCGTCCAAGGACCAGTTCCTGCTGGACAACGCCTCGACCAGCGGCAGCATCTTCGGCGTTGCGGTCGGCGAGATGCCCCCGGCGGACATCGACCTCGACACGACGCCCGAAATCCGCTTCGGCCACACCGTCCTGCGCGTGATCCACACCCCCGGCCACACCCCCGGCCATGTGGCGCTGTTCGACCCCGAATCCAAATCGCTCTTCACGGGCGACACGCTCTTCCGCGAGTCGATCGGCCGCACCGACCTGCCGGGCGGCGACTATTCGTGGATCATGCGCTCGATCCTCGACTCCCTGATCCCGCTGGGCGAAGAGGTCCGCGTCTACCCCGGCCACGGCCCCGAATCGACCATCGGCCACGAAATGCTCTACAACCCCTTCGTCGTCGAGGTCCTCAACCAAGAAGTGAACTACAAGAACTGAGGCCCCGCCTCGATACCGCAGCGGATGCCGTCCGGGAAAATCCGCTCCGCAAACCACCGGAAACGTGAAGACACTGATCCATAAAATCCTCTACCGAACCCTGCCGCTCGAAGGCTACCTGCGCGCCGTGAGCCGCCTGTTCTTCCTCTGGCAGCGGCTCGGCATCGGGCGTTACGCCCCCGCCACCGAATACGTCTACCACCTGCCGCAGCTCGTCCGCGCGGGCGACACGGCCGTCGACATCGGCGCCAACCTCGGCTACTACGCCCGCACGCTCTCCCGGCTGACCGGCCCGGCGGGCAGGGTCTATGCCGTGGAGCCGGTTCCCCCGATCCTCGCCGTCCTGCGCCGCAACCTGTGCCGCTGCCGCAACGTCGAGATACTCCCCTACGCGCTGGGCACCGAGAACAAACCGATCACGATGGCCAACGACTCGGCGCGCGAAACGGGCTACTTCGGCACGGGACAGAACTTCGTCAACGACAGCGGCGCGGCCGCCGCCGCGCAGTTCTCGGCCCAGATGCGCCGGGGCAGCGAACTCTTCGCCGGACTCGAACGCCTCGACTTCGTCAAATGCGACATCGAAGGCTACGAAGTGGTGGTGCTGACCGAACTGCGCCCGCTGCTCGAACGCTTCCGCCCCACGGTGCTCGTCGAGACGGGCGGCGGCAACCGCCCCCGCATCGTCGAACTCTTCACGGCGCTGGGCTACAAGGCCTTCACCCTCGAACGCGGACGGGAGATCCCCCTGACGGCCGCAAGCACCAAGGACATCATCTTCCGCCCGCAGTAATTTCAATTTTTCAATTCAGAAACATGCGCATCGACATCCTGACAGTCGTCCCCGAACTGCTGACCTCCCCGCTCAACGAATCCATCCTGCACCGCGCGCAGGAGAAGGGGCTGGTCCAGATCGTCGTCCATAACCTCCACGACTACGCCCACGACCGCCGCAAGACCACCGACGACTACCCCTTCGGCGGCGAAGCGGGCATGGTCCTCAAGTGCGAACCGGTCTTCGAACTGGTCGAGAAACTCCAGTCCGAGCGGCACTACGACGAGATCATCTACACCTCGCCCGACGGCGTCCGCTACGACCAGCACGAAGCCAACCGGCTCTCGACGCTCGACAACATCATCATCCTCTGCGGCCACTACAAGGGCATCGACCACCGCATCCGCGAACACCTCGTCACGCGCGAAATCTCGATCGGCGACTACGTGCTGACGGGCGGCGAGCTGGCGGCCTGCATCATCGCCGACTCGGTCGTGCGCATCATTCCGGGCGCCATCGGCGACGAAGCCTCGGCCCTCACGGACAGCTTTCAGGACAACCTGCTGGCGCCTCCGGTCTACACCCGCCCCGCCGAATTCCGCGGCTGGCGGGTCCCCGACGTCCTGCTTTCGGGCAACTTCGCCCAGATCGCCCGCTGGCAGGAGGAACAGTCCTACCAGCGCACCCGGCAGCTCCGCCCCGACCTGCTGAACGAAGAGTAACCGCAACAAACCGCAAAGGCATGAAATACTACCTCATCGCCGGCGAGCCTTCGGGCGACCTGCACGGCGCAAACCTGATCGAAGGGCTTCGCAAGGCCGATCCCGAAGCGCAGTTCCGCTTCTGGGGCGGCGACCGCATGGCCGCCGCGGGCGGCGCGGCGAATCTGGCGAAGCACTACCGCGAAACCTCGTTTTTCGGCATCGTGCAGGTCCTCAAAAACCTGCGGACGATCAAACGGCAGATGCTCGAATGTCAGGCCGACGTGGCGGCGTTCGCCCCCGACGTGCTGATTCTGGTGGACTACCCCGGCTTCAACATGAAGATGGCCCGCTGGGCCAAGGAGCACGGCATCCGCACCTTCTACTACATCGCCCCCAAGGTCTGGGCGTGGCGCGAATGGAGGGTGAAGACGATCCGCAAATACGTGGACCGGCTCTTCATCATCTTCCCCTTCGAACGCAGCTACTTCCCCCGGCACGGCATCGAACCGATTTTCGAGGGCAACCCGCTCGTGGACGCCATCGAGGCGAAACGCGCCGCGCTCCCCTCGCCCGACGAATTCCGCCGCCGCAACGGATTGGACGGGCGGCCGATCGTCGCCCTCTTGGCCGGCAGCCGCCGGGGCGAGATCCGCGACAACCTGCCGCTGATGGCCGACCTTTCGAAAAAGTTCCCCGGCCACCAGTTCGTCGTCGCGGGCGTGTCGTGGCTGGACAGGGCGCTTTACGAACAGTACATGGCCGGCAGCGACATCCGCTACGTCTGCGACCAGACCTACGAAACGCTCGCCGCGGCCGAAGCCGCCGTGGTGACCTCCGGTACGGCGACGCTCGAAACGGCGCTGCTCGGTATTCCCGAAGTGGTGGTTTACAGAACGTTATGGTTTCAGGTTAAACTGCAGCCCTACGTATTGAACGTGCCTTGGGTGTCGCTCGTGAACCTCAACCTCGGCCGCGAGGCGGTTGCGGAGATCATCCAGTCGGGGCTCGACATCACGCGCGCCGAGCGCGAACTGCGGGCCGTCGTCGAAGGCGGCTCCAAGCGCGAAAAGATGCTCTCCGACTTCGACGAATTACGCAAAGTTATCGGAGGGCCCGGCGCCAGCGACCGTTTCGCCGCCCGGATGGTCGCAGAGCTGCATGCGACCGAAGCACAATAACCTGAAGTTATGGACGAAATTTTCATACACATCCTCACCGGCGTATTCCTGATCGTCGTCGGACTGCTGGTCAAGCGGTTTCCGATGCTGATTGCGGGCTACAACACCATGCCTGCGGAGAAGAAGAAAAACGTCGATGTCGCAGGGCTGCCGTCGTTCATGCGGCGGCATCTGGTGATTATCGGGGCGTTATGGGTTTTACTTGCAGCAGTCCTGAACCTGACCGGCCAGCAGGATGCCCTGCCGGTCGTCTATGTAATTTACCTTCCGGTCTACGTCGTCTGGATGCTGATCCGGGCACAGCGGTACGATCACAACAAACAGTAACGGAAAACCATGAAAATCATCTGCATAGGACGCAATTACGCCGCACACGCCGAGGAGCTGAACCACCTGATAAGGGGCGGGGCGGAAGACCCGGCCGAACGGTCTCGGCAAGCCGGGGGCGGAGCGGATACTCTGCCGGAACGGAACCGGCCGGGCTGCGGGGAGTGTTCCCCGGAGCCGATCTGGTTCCTGAAACCCGACACGGCGCTGCTGCGCAACAACGACCCGTTCTACATTCCCGCCTTTTCGCAGGAGGTGCATTACGAGTGCGAGCTGGTGGTGCGCATCGACCGCGTGGGAAAGAGCATCGCCGAGCGTTTCGCACACCGTTATTACAAGGAGGTGGGGCTGGGCATCGACTTCACGGCCCGCGACCTGCAGCGGCAGGCCGCCGCCGAAGGTCTGCCGTGGGAGCGCAGCAAGGCGTTCGACCGCTCAGCGGCGATTTCGCCGGAATTCGTATCTTTGCAGGAGCTGGACGGCGACGTGCAGAAGCTGCACTTCACGCTGGAGGTGAACGGCCAGACCCGCCAGACGGGCGACACGCGGCAGATGCTCTTTACGGTGGACCGCATCATCGCCGCCGTATCGCGGTACATGACCCTGCGCATGGGCGATTTGATCTACACCGGCACGCCGGCCGGCGTGGGACCGGTCAGCCCCGGCGACAACCTGCGGGCCGTGCTCGAAGGGCGCGAACTGCTGAATTTCGACATACGCTGACGGCGCGGAGACAGACTCCGCACCGATAAAAAGACGATTATGCGCCCTTCGCTCCGACGCTCCGCATCGCCGGTTTCGCCGCACGGCGGCAAGAGGCCCTTCCGGGGCGGACCGGATTTGCAAACGCCGCCAAAGGCGGCGGCCGGGAGGCGATACGGCAAAAACCGCATATAACATTAAATAATAAAGACCCTAAAAACAAGACCATGCTGCTGAAAGATAAACTCGAACCCTACCGCCTGCTGCTGGCGTCGCAGTCGCCGCGGCGGAGGGAGCTGATGACGGGCTGCGGCCTGCCCTACGAACTGGCCCCGAAATACGAGTGCGAGGAGATTTACCCCGGCACCCTGCCCGCCGGAGAGGTGCCGCTGTTCCTCTCGCGGCTCAAAAGCGAGGCATACCCCGCGCCGCTCGGCCCCGGCGACATTCTGCTGACGGCCGACACGGTGGTGATCTCCGACGGCGAGGTGCTGGGCAAGCCCTGCGACCGCGGGCAGGCCGCGCAGATGCTCCGCCGCCTTTCGGGACGCCGACACACGGTCGTTTCGGGCGTGACGCTGCGCACCGCCGGCCGCATGCACACCTTCTCGGCCGAAAGCGGCGTCTGGTTCCGGCCCCTCTCGGAGGAGGAGATCGGCTACTACCTCGACACCTTCGCCCCCTACGACAAGGCGGGGTCCTACGGCATTCAGGAGTGGATCGGCTACGCCGCCATCGAGAAGATCAACGGCTCGTTTTACAACGTCATGGGACTGCCCATCCAGAAAGTTTACGTCGAATTGGAAAAATTTCTGCAATAATGAAACGCACACTGCTTACCCTACTCTGCACATTTTTCGCACTCGCGGCTTTCGCCGACGAGGGCATGTGGCTCCCGAGCCTGATTTCGCAGCGCATCGACGACATGCGCGCAAAAGGTTTCCGGCTCACGGCCGAAGACATCTATTCGATCAACAAGGCTTCGATGAAAGACGCCGTGGTGCTGTTCGACGGCGGCTGCACGGGCGAGCTGATCTCGGCCGAAGGACTGCTGCTGACCAACCACCACTGCGGTTACGACGCCATACAGTCGCATTCGAGCGTCGAGCACGACTACCTGACCCACGGATTCTGGGCCATGTCGCGCGCCCAAGAGCTGCCCAACGAGAAGCTCAACGTGAAATTCCTCGTCCGCATGGAGGAGGTGACCGACCGGCTGGCCGCAGGCCAGACGCAGGAGGAGATCGTCCGCAGGGCCGAGGCCGAAGGCAAGGGCTACAAGGCCGCCGTGGAGCAGATGTATTACGGCAACCAGCAGTTCCTGTTCGTCTACGAGCAGTTCGACGACGTGCGTCTGGTGGCCGCCCCGCCCTCGTCGATCGGCAAGTTCGGCGGCGACACCGACAACTGGATCTGGCCCCGCCACACGGGCGACTTCTCGCTGTTCCGCATCTATGCCGGCAGAGACAACAAACCCGCGGCCTATTCGCCCGACAACGTGCCCTACAAACCCAAGCGGCATTTCAAAATCTCAACCGCCGGAGTCGGAGAGGGCGACTTCACGATGATTTACGGCTTCCCCGGCAACACGCAGGAGTACATTCTCTCCGACGCCGTGGCCTACATCGCCGAGCGTTCGGACCCGGCGAAAATCGCCGTCCGCACGGGCCGTCTCGACATCATCTCGGCGGCGCAGCAGAGCGATCCGGCGCTGCGCATCCACTACGCCGCCAAGCACGCCTCGATCGCCAACGCATGGAAGAAATGGCAGGGCGAAGTGCTGGGCATCAACCGGCTGGGCACGGTGGCTTCGAAGCGCGCCTACGAAGAGGACTTCGCGGCGTGGGCGCAGGACAAACCCGAATACCGCAGCGTCGTGGCCGACCTGAAGGCCGAATACGCCCGCATCGCGGACGCCTACTTCGCACGCGAGATCACCCGCGAGACGCTCGACGCCCTGCCCAAACGCTACACCGCCGCGGAGCGGGCCGAAGCGGTCTTCGCACAGCGCGAAGCGACCGAGCGCGCCCTTTACAGATACCTCTTCGGCGAGTACGCGCGCCGCTGTCCGGTCCAGTATCAGGCGCCGGAGTTCCTCGCGGGCACAGCGGCCGCAGGATCGCCCGAAGCCTTCGCCGAACGGATTTTCAGCGACGTATGGGAAGGCTCCGACACCACGGCGGTCAATACGCTGGCCAGAGGCGCCAAACGGATGCAGGACCATATCGAATGGCTGCTGGGCACCCGCTCGCTGCGCAACCTCAACAGCGCACGGCTCAACGAACTCTACACCGCCTACATCAAGGGACTGCGCGAGTGGGATGCCGGGCGGGCGTTCTTCCCCGACGCCAACCTGACCCTGCGCGTGGCTTACGGACACGTGGCGGGGTACGAATACGCCGACGGCGAGTATCACAAGCCCCGGACCACGATCGACGGCATCATCGCCAAGGACAACCCCGACATCTACGACTACGACATTCCGCAGGCGCTGCGCGACATCCACGCCTCGAAGGAGTACGGACGCTGGGCCACGCGGATCGACGGCCGCACGACGGTGCCCGTCTGCTTCCTCGCTACGAACCACACCACGGGCGGCAACTCCGGATCGCCGATCCTCAACGCACGGGGCGAGCTGGTCGGCGTGAACTTCGACCGCACATGGCGTTCGACGATGAGCGACGTGGCCTTCGACGAGACGATCTGCCGCAACATAGCCGTGGATATCCGTTACGTGCTGTTCGTGATCGACCGCATCGGCGGGGCGGGCTATTTGTTCGGCGAAATGGACTTCGGCAAGAGGAAATAGAAAAATATCGCTACCTTTAGCGGATAAAAAATTCGACAGATGAGAATAATTCACTGCGCATGGGCCGCGGCGCTCCTTTCGGCGCTGGCGGCGGGTTCCTGCGCCAAAGATACGGCCGGGAACGGCGGCACGGGAACCACGGAGTCGTACAACGACAAGATAGACAGCTATCTGGCTGAACGCTATCTATGGAACAGCGAGTATGGGCAGATGACCCGCGACCTGACGATCGAATACGCCGCCGACAATGACAACTTCCTGACGAGGACCCTGCTGGGGATGACCTCCAACACCCTCGACAAAAAGAGGTATACGAACGGCACGGGACAGAATTATTACAAACTCTACTCCTACATCACCCGCAAAGCCCGGAGCCGCGCGGCCACGGGGCCGAAAACGCGCGGCGTCAATCACGGCGTCCGCAAGGAGACGGAATACGGGTTCGGATTCGCCCGGCTGGGGGTGGTCCGGTTCTCCAACACGGGGAAGGCCGGGTTTTACGTGATGGCGGTATATCCCGGCTCCCCGGCAGACAGGGCGGGATTCAGACGGGGTACGATCTTCTCGGAGATAGACGGCGCCGAGATCGCCGATTCGGAGAGCGAATACACCCCCGTATACAAGCGGCTGACAAGCCCTTCGGGAGCCGCGTCGGTCCTCTTCAAAGTCCGGGAGACGGGTGAGGAGACCACCCTCACGGCGGAACGGCTCTACCCGAACCCGGTGCTCCGCGCGGAGGTCATCGAGGAGGGTGAGCACAAGATCGGCTACATGGTCTACAACGGGTTCGACGCGGCATATGACGACGACCTGCTGGATTCCCTCCGGAAGTTCCGCGACGCGGGAATCACCGATCTGGTACTCGACCTGCGCTACAACGGCGGCGGACACGTGATTTCGGCAAAGATGCTGGCGACGTGCATCGCAGGCGAAAAATGCGACGGCAAGGTTTTCCAGTATTACCGCTACAACGACAGCCGCATGGCCGATCCGGCGAAAACCCAGAAGCAGACGGGCAATACGTACGATCGGGAGAAAGCGCTCTTTTACGAGAATTTCAGCTACGGCGACTACTACGGGGCGGACCTCAAGCAGTACGCCCTCGGCCTGCAGAACATCTATGTGCTGACGACAGGCAGCACGGCGTCGTCGAGCGAAGCGGTCATCAACGGGTTGAGGGGAATCGACATCGGCGTGACGCTGATCGGCGAGAAGACCAACGGCAAGAACGTGGGCATGGAGATCGACAAGTTCGACGACGGCGACTATTCGTACGAACTGGCCCCGATCACGTTCGAAGGCTACAACGCCAAAAAGGAGACGGTGAATCCGGCCGGACTCGCGGTCGATTATGCGGTCGCCGACTGGAACAACAGACTGGTGGATTTCGGACCTGAGGAGCCGATGCTCGCCAAGGCCCTGAGCCTGATTACGGGCCGCACCTACACGCCCGCTCCGGGCCGGAGCGCCGCAGGCATCGCGCCGATAGCGGGTGTCTCGCTGCCGGAAGACGCGCGAAGACCCGCAGGCATGCTCGTCCTCTCCCCGCAGCACGGGGAGTAGTTCCGGGGCGCCGCCGGAGGATTCGATGCACGTCGTACCGCAGGCCGGCCGGCCGGCCCGCCTTGCCGCCGCAGGGCGGAGAAACGGCCCCGTTTCCGAATAAGAGAACCGAAGAAGCACAAAAATTGCCATTAACCGTCCTGAAAATTTGGCGGATTAAAATTTATACCCTATATTTGCACACCCGAAATCCGAAATTCGGAGGTAAGGCCCAGGTGGTGAAATTGGTAGACACGCTACTTTGAGGGGGTAGTGAACGTTTAGTTCGTGCAAGTTCGAGTCTTGTCCTGGGCACTGAAAACCGCGTTAGAATCGTTTCTAACGCGGTTTTGCTTTTCAGGAAGAAAGTGCGGAGACGGGGCGGAACAATTCGGGCGCAGAGCCGTCCCCGAACGAACGGGAACGGAAAGTTACCAGTGCCAGTTGAATTTATAATCCAGTTCATGGTAGTGGTCGAAAGGCTGATTCGTTCCAAGGACTTTTGCCGAGGTCGTCCCCATATCCTTAATCGGCACATTGGGGGCGAGGACATCGTGCAGTTTCTCGACGACCAGCTCCTTTCCGAGCGTAAAGGAGGCTCGCTGACGGATATCCTGCGACGAAGCGCCGATCTTCACCTCGTAACGCCCGGCCTCGGCCACCCAGCTGCTGATGCCGCTGCGGAAGGAGCAAAGCGAACGGGGATCGAGCGTAAAGGTAAGCACCTGACTCTCACCGGGCGCAAGAAGCCGGGTTTTGGCAAAACCTTTCAATTCCCGCTCCGGCTTGTCCTGCAAGACGGCCGGCGCCGTCAGATAAAGCTGAACGACCTCTTTTCCGGCGACTTTGCCCGTGTTGGAGATCTTTACCGAGACATCGATCCGTCCCGGAAACGAATCGCTGCTCAGCGTCAGGTCGGAATATTCGAACCGAGTGTAAGAAAGCCCGTAACCGAACGGATAGGACACAGGGACATCATACGTCGTGTAATAGCGGTAGCCGATATACACACCCTCGTTATAGTAGGAGTTGACCGGCAGGTCGGCGGGAATTCCCGGAAACGATTTCGACGACGGAACGTCGGCATATGAAACGGGATAGCTCACGGGCAGCTTTCCGGAAGGATTGACGGTTCCCCGAAGCAGCTCGGCAACGGCAGCGCCGCCCTGCTGACCCGTCTGCCACGAGAGCAGGATCGCGTCGGGCAGCTCTTTCCACGAAGCCGTTTCGATCACCCCTCCGATATTGAGTACGACAACCACTTTTTTTCCGAGTGCATGATAGGCCGAACACACGGCTCCGAGCAGTTCCTTTTCATTGTCGGTCAGGGTGAAGTAACCCTCTTCCTTACGGTCCACGCCCTCTCCGGACAACCGGCCGAGAGTCACGACTCCCATGTCCGTAACCTTCGCCTCCGCTTCGACGAGAGCCTTGTCGATCCGAGGTTCCTGAGAGCGGGTTACCGCATATTTCTTGTGCCCGCCGGCAGCAAACACCGAATCGACGAACCGGGTGTAGAAACGGTCCGCAGCGGACGAAATCCGGAACCCGACGTTCGACAGCCCCTCTTTGAGGGATACCGCATGACCGTAATGCACCTCGCCGCTGCCCGTACCTCCGGCTATGAAATCATAGGACGTCTTGCCGAAAAGCGCAACCCGATTCGGTTTTCTGACCGGAAGCGTATTCCGGTCGTTTTTCAGCAGCACCATCGCTTCGTCCGCAGCACGCTGAGCGACCTGTGCATGCCGCGCAAGATCGGGCTTCAGGGAGCAGGCGTATTCCCTATAAGAGGGCGTTTTCTTGACGAAGCCGAGTATCCGGCGGATATTCCGGTCAAGAACCTCCTCATCGAGCGTCTTGTCGGAAAGCGCGCTGAGAATTTCGGGCTGATGGTATTTGTAATGACCGTGAGGGAAGCCGCCCATGATGATATCGTTGCCCGCCTTCATCTGAGCCACCCCGTCGTCGCCGGCGAACCAGTCGGTCATCACCATTCCGTCGAAGCCCCATTCGTCCCGCAGCACCGTGGTCAGCAGGTCGCGGTTCTGGGAGGCGTACACCCCGTTAAGCCGATTATAGGACGACATGACGGTCCACGGCGCAGCCTCCCTGATCGCGATCTCGAAGCCGCGCAGGTAAATCTCCCGAAGCGCCCGCTGACTGATCACGGCATTGACACCCTTGCGGTTGCTCTCCTGATTGTTCGCCGCGAAATGCTTGACCGAAGTCCCGACGCCCTGCGACTGAATCCCGCGCACCATCGCGGCGCCCATTTTCCCCGACAGAAGCGGATCTTCGGAATAGTACTCGAAATTCCGTCCGCACAGCGGATCGCGCTGAATATTCATCGCAGGGGCCAGAAGCACGTCGGCACCGTATTCAAGCGTTTCGTTACCCATCGCGTCACCGACCGTCTCCACCAATTCGGTATTCCACGTAGCGGCCAGCGCGGTGGCTGTGGGGAAAGCGGTGCTGTAATAGGCTTTGGTAGAGTCGCCGTCCCGGAAGGGTTTCATGCGCACTCCGGCAGGACCGTCGCACATGACGGTCGGCATCAGACCGAGCCTTGCGCAATACCAAGTGGAACCTTCGCCGATATACCTGCGCCGGTCGTTGTTTTTGTTGCCGATCACCATGAGCACCTTCTCCTCAGGCGTCATGGCGGCGATCACCTCGTCCACCGTATTGCGCCTGAGCGTAGGAGCCGGCTCTGCGGCAGAAAGAACAAGCGTCACAAACAAAAACGCCGCTAATGCAATTCTTTTCATAAATCTACAGATCATTTAGGTTAGTACACTCGCCATCATACAGACGGCCGTGCAAATATAACCGGCACGGCGATCCGCGCCTACCAATATCTGCGCCACATATACAACGTTATTGCACAATACAAAGAACGGCGGTCAAACTGCCCGCACAATCAGTCGAGCTGCGAACTGGGCAGCTTGTTGAACTGTTTATAAAAACACTTCGCAAAATACGACGGAGTGTTGAACCCGACCAGATAGCACACCTCGTTCACCTTGTAGCTCCCCGAAGAAAGCAGCTCCGCCGCCTTGTTCAACCGGATCAGCTTGATGTAGTCGTTGGGAGTCAGCCCCGTCAGCGCCTTGATCTTCTTATGCAGGCTGGACCGGCTCATGCAAAAAAGTTCAGCCAGCCCGTTTATCGAGAATTCGGTATTGGTCAGGTTGGAGAGAATCGTATCGTTCAGTTTGTTGAGGAACTGGATGTCGCAGCCGCCGTGGTTCTCCCGGAGGTATTGCAGCGGCGAACGGACAAAATTGTCCCTCAACCTCATCCGGTTCTCGATCGCACTGCCTATCTGAGCCTTGAGCTGGTCCATCGAGAACGGCTTCTCGATGTACACGTCGGCGCCCTGTTCGAACCCCTTGATCTTAACCGACTGGTCTACCTTTGCGGAGAGGAGAATGACCGGAATGTGCGAATAGGCCGGATCGTTCTTGATCCTTTTGCACAATTCCAATCCATCGATCCGGGGCATCATGACATCCGAGATAACGAGGTCCACCACCCCTTCGTTATCCAAAACCTTGAGCGCCTGCATTCCGTCAACGGCGCTGGCAATCGTATACTGATCGCTCAGGCTGCGGCATATGAATTCCCGCAGCTCATCGTTGTCCTCGACGACCAGAATCCGCTGGCGATTGTCCTCGGCGGCGCCTCCGAACGAATGAGTCGCATGCTTGGCCAAAGATTCGTCCGCAGCGGCTTCGGCCAGCGGAAGCGTCAGTACGAACACGGCGCCTTGACCGCAGCTGCGGTCAAGTTCGATTTCGCCCTTGTTTTTCCTTGCCAGCGCCTGCGCAAGCGCGAGTCCGATTCCGGAACCGGCACTCAGCGTATTGTTGCTGCCCTGCACGAAGGGATCGAATATCCTGCCGGCATCCCGGTCATCGAGTCCGGCCCCGTTGTCGCGCACCCGGACCACCGCCGTACCCTCGTCCCGGCACAACTCCAGCCAGATCGTGTCGCGGGTAAACTTCATGGCGTTCGACATCAGGTTGCTGATCACCTTGAAAATCGCCTCCGCATCGACAAGACACCCGACCTCCTCTCCGGGAAGCTCGATCCGCAGGTCTATGTTCTTGGCCCGCGCCTCGTACTCATACTGCGCGTACACCTTGCGGACAATACCGTTGATATCCGTCCTCTCCCGGTTGAGGATAAACATCTCCTCCTCGATCTTTCTAAAATCGAGCAGTTGATTGACAAGTTCGAGCAGGCGGTTGGAATTGCGTTCGATCACGTGCAGATTGTCTCTCGTCTGCACGGTGCCGTCACCGGATTTGATGATATTTTCGAGCGGCGCCGTAATCAGCGACAGCGGAGTGCGTATCTCATGGGCGATGTTGGTGAAGAAGTTGATCTTGTCTTCCAGAAACTTCTTCTCGCTCCGGGCCTTGACGCGGGACCTGAACCTTCGGACCCAGAACCAGATTCCGGCCAGCAGCAACGCCGTATAGAGCACGAGCATCGCCACGGAAGAAAAGAACGGACGTTTGACAACGATTTCTATTTCGTCGCTTCGGTCGTTCCATACCCCGTCGCTATTGGCGGCCCGGACCCGGAACCTGTATTTTCCCGAAGGGATATTCATGTAATGGGCGTGCGGATAACCCTGCACCGTAGTCCAGTCCCGGTCAAAGCCCTCCAGTTTATAGGCATAGAGATTATCCGGCGGCGAAACGTAGCTCAACAGCACGAAGTCGAACCGGAAGGTGGACTGATTGCGTTTGAGCACAAACCGTTTGTCCCCGTCCTCCGATACGGGAATATCCCGGTTCAGCACGCTCACCGCCGTGATCTTGACCGCCGGAGTAAAATCGTTGGGCGTGATTTCCCGCGGATCGAAACGGACGAAGCCGTTCACGCCGCCGAAATAGAGATAATTGTCCCGGTCCCGGAGCACGGCATTGTAATTATAGAGTACGTTCTGTATCCGCTGCGAAGAGTTGTAGGTCCTGACGGTCCAGTCCTCCTCGCTGATCGCCGCGAGTCCCTTGTTGGTGCTGACCCAGAGATGCCCGTTCAAATCGTCGACGATCGCGTAGACCACATTGTTGGGCAGCCCCCGGTTTTCGTCGATCGTCCGGAACGTCTTGTCCCGGTGATTCCACAGGCACACCCCGCCGCCGTCCGTACAGAACCAGAGCCGGTTCTTCCGGTCCTCGTAGATATAATTCACCGCATTATAACTCAACGAATTGGAGTCCGCGGGATTGTTGACGTAGCGGCACCATTGACCGCTCTTGGTCCGGCACCAGATTCCCTCGTTGTTGGTGGCGAACCAGAGATTGCCCAGATAATCCTCCAAAATGGATTTCACAAAGACATTGACCAGTTGCGGAATCCGCGTAAAATTATCCTCTGCGGCGTTATAGACGTTCACCCCGATCGGCGTGGCGAAGAGCAGCTCTCCCGTGGAGAGCCGTGTGATGGCGAATATGTTGCTGTCGTCGATGCCCGTGCTGTCTCCGGGACGGCTGACATAGTTTTTCACGCGGCCCGTTTTCAAGTCGATCCGGTTGATTCCCTTGTTGTAAAGGCCCACCCACAGGTAGTCGTCATTGCAAAGAATCGCCTGCACGTTGTGGTAGGTGACCTTTCCGCACAACGCACTCGGCTCGAATTGTCCGGTCTGCGGATCGAACAGGCTCAGTCCCTTGTCGTCGGTTCCTATCCAGATCTTCCCGTTCTTGTCCTGCCGGATCTGACTGACGATGTTCCCGTTGAAATTGCGATGCCCGTTACTGGAATAATAATGCTCGAAACGATTGATCAACGGGGAATAATAGTTCACGCCGCCGAAATAGGTGCCTATCCAAAGCGAATTCTCCCGGTCACGGATAATCGAGAAGATCGAATTGTCGGACAGATTGCTGTTGAGCGACTTGTTGGTCAGGCGATATTCGCCGGTGGAGGTGTCGAGCATGACCAGCCCGTTGTCCGACCCCATAACGATTACGTCATCGAGATACTGCGTAATCGACCGGATGTTCAGAATCGATTTGTCGAGGTAGTGCTGCACCCGCAGCGCACGGTTGTTGATACAATGCAGCCCCTCTTTCGACGTGCCGACCCAGACATTGTTGTTGTCGTCGCAATAAAGGCTCGAAATCACTTTGTCCCGGATTCCCTCCGAAACATATTCGGGCAGCGAATCGACCCGCGAAGTCGCGGGATCGAGCATCACGATTCCCTTGCCGACGGTTCCCACCCAAATGCCGCCCATCTTGTCCTGAACGACGGACCCGATGAAATTGGACGGAATCTGCGGAGTCTGGAAATGGTGCGTACACGCCAGATTCCTGTCGATCCGGAACAGCCCCTGCCCGTGGGTCGCCAGCCATATGTCGCCAGCATCGTCCTCCATGATCGCACTGATCTGCGCGGTCAGGATATCCCGGCCCGAAACCTCGACGCGAAACTTGCGGAACGTCTCACGCTCCTTGTCGAACAGCCAGACGCCCCGGCCCGTTCCCACCCAGAACCGGCCGTGGGAATCCTCACGGAGCGAAAACACGAAATTATTGCCCAGCGAGGTCTCCACGCCGCTCTGACGGCGATAAACCTTGAACGAATAACCGTCGAAACAATTGAGTCCGTCCTTGGTACCGAACCACATGAATCCCTCCCGGTCCTGCAGGATGGAAAGCACGCTGTTTTGCGAAAGGCCGTTTTCGACCTGATAACTTTTAAACGTATATGCTCCGGCATTCGCCCTTGCGACCGCAAAGAACGCCGTCACGACACAAGCCATCCAAATATGAATCCGTCCGCCCATCTTTTCCACCGATAAAGTCGTCTCTCTATTTCTTTATTTTTAATATTTTAAAGATAAGCCGAATTTCGTCTCTCCATATGCCACATAATTATACAAACCTATAAATATCTTACAAAATTAAGTAAATCGCAATTTTGTTTCATACAAATACAATATTCAGTCACTATTTAAACCAAAAAAAGGCTTATTTAGCTAACGGCAAAAAAATCCGAGCGAAAAACCCATTTTATAAAAACCAACTTAAATTATTAACCCGATGAACAAAATTCGACTATTATTGATTTACACTGCGCTTCCGTTATTTTGCGCAATGATTTTCGGGAGTCCCGCCTATGGGCAGGGGGGGGGTAACACCCAAAAGAGAACTGTGTCCGGTATGGTTACCGACGAAAACGACAATCCGGTGAGCGGCGCCACCGTCATCGTTCAGGGAACGACAACCGGAACGACAACCACTGCGGGAAAATTCACGATTCAGGTAACCCCGGCATCGATCCTCGAAGTAAAGTTCCTCGGCTACAAAACAGCCGAGGTTAAGGTGGGAACCCAGACCAACCTCACCATCAAGCTCGAAACGACCAGCGAGACGATCCAAGACGTCGTGGTCACCGCGCTGGGCATGACCCGTGAACGCAAATCGCTGGGATACTCGGTAGGAGACATCAAAGGCGAAGCGTTCGAAAAGGTGCGGGAGCTGAACGTCATCAACTCGCTGGCGGGACGCGAACCGGGCCTGATCATCAGCCAGACCGCCGGAGGCCCCAGCGGCTCCTCCCATGTGGAGATCCGAGGCAGCTCGATGCTCACGGGAAACAACCAGCCGCTGTACGTAGTGGACGGAATGCCCATCGACAACACCAATTTCGGCAGTGCGAACAAGGACGGCGGATATGACTTGGGAGACGGCATTTCGAGCATCAACCCCGACGACATCGAGAACATCTCCGTACTGAAAGGCCCCGCCGCATCGGCCCTGTACGGCTCGCAGGCCGGCAACGGCGTCATCATGATCACCACGAAGAAGGCCTCGTCCCGCAAAGGACAGTCCCTCGGCGTGGAGATCAACTCCACCACGACCGTAGAGCAGCAGCTGACACGCTTCGACGACGTACAATATATATATGGACAGGGATCCAACGGCCGCATCTACGGAACGATCGACGACCGCTCGAACTCCTCGAAAAGCTGGGGCCCAAAAATCGACAAGAATCTGAAAATATGGTATTTCGACAACGTACTGCGTCCCTACACCATCTCCAACCACGGCATCGAGGATTTCTTCCGGCTCGGCGTCACGGCCAACAACAGCATCACGCTCAACAAGATTTACAAGGATGCCGGCATCAGACTCTCCTATTCCGATCTGCGTAACCGGGATATCGTGCCGAACTCAGGCATGAACCGCAGCACGTTCACGGTCCGCACCAACACCAAAATCGGGCGGAAGATCGACGTGGACGTAAAAGTAAACTACGTCTACGAGAAAGTGAACAACCGTCCCGCTCTGGCAGGGGACCGCAACAACGAGGGCAAGAACCTCTCCTCGCTGCCTTCGACTTACGACCTCTACCTGCTGCGGGACAACTATAAGGACGAGGAGGGAAAATACTACAACTGGAACGGCGACGTGAACCGGGTCAATCCCTACTGGATCATCAACGAGATGAGCAACACCTCCAAAAAGAACCGTCTGATCTCCTCGGCCAGCATCTCATACAAGATCACCGACAAGCTGAAATTCAAGCTCTCCGGAGGCGCCGACATCACCGAGTTCAGTTTCGAGGACTTCGCGCCGATCTCCACGCCGAGCCACGAATCGGGCTATCTGAAGACCCAGACCAACAGCAACCGCACGATCAACGCGGACGCGGTGCTCACCTACAGCACCAACTTGGGCAAAAACATGAGTCTGGTCGGAACGGCCGGATTGAACCTCTACCGTGTGGACAACTTCCAGACCACGATCACGGGCAAGGACATGGCCGAACCCGAAATCAAGAAAATCAACAGTTTCTCCGACAAGACGATCGTCGAATCGCCCTACCAGAGACAAATCAACTCGGCCTACGCCATGGTCAATCTGGGGTATAAGAATTTCGCCTATCTGGACGTCACCGTCAGGGCCGACAACACCTCCACGCTGATCAACAACACGTACGTGTATCCGTCGGTATCGGGCAGCTTCATCTTCTCCGAACTGTTACCGTCGAGCGTATCCAAAATCCTGTCGTTCGGCAAGGTGCGCGCTTCGTGGGCCGAGGTCGGCAATGACACCAGCCCCTATCAGATGTCGCTCAACTACGCACTTTATCCGCATCCGGTCGGCGGCGTATCGTCGGGTCAGATCTCCAACTCGACCGTACCCAACCGCGATCTCAAACCGACCCGGACCCGTTCGTGGGAGGTCGGCACCGAGCTCTACTTCCTGAACAAGCGCATCGTGCTCGACTTTACATACTACAGCCAGACCAGCCGCGACCAGATCCGCCACGTCAACACCTCCATCAGCACCGGCTATTCGACCGCCCTGCTCAATTCGGGCGTGCTCACCAACAAAGGCATCGAGATCAAGCTCAACACCATTCCCGTAAAGACCAAGAACTGGCAGTGGGATCTGGGCTTCAACTTCGCGCGCAACTCCAACAAGGTGCACTCGCTGGGCGAATCGCAGATGTACGAGGTGGAGAACGCCGAATGGGTAGGCGCAGCGGGCGTCCGCGTCATGGCCGTGGTGGGCGAAGAGCTGGGCACGATCATGGGCAAGGATTACAAACGCAACGAAAACGGCGACATCATCGTCGATCCGACCACCGGCATCCCCTCGGTCAGCGACAACTACACCGCGCTGGGAAACGCCCACTGGAAATTCACCGGCGGCATGTACACCAACGTCCGGTTCAAGAACTGGAACCTCAGCGCCATCTTCGACATCAAAGTCGGCGCGGACCTCTACACCTCGACCATGCGGGGCACCTACAGCTCCGGACGCTCCAAAAAGACGCTCAAAGGACGGGACGGCTGGTATCAGTCCGAAGAAGGACGCCTTGCCGCCGGACTCGAAACGGCAGCATGGAATCCTACGGGAGGCTATTTGGTGGATGGCGTAGTTCAGGTCAAAAACGACGACGGCACGATCAGCTGGGCGCCCAATACCCGCTACTGCAACCCGGAAAGCTACTGGAACTTCATCTCCAACAACATTCCCCAGTTCTTCGTGCTGGACAACTCCTACGTCAAGATCCGCGAAATGACGCTCAGCTACAGCTTCCCGCGGAGGATGATCGGAAAGGCGCTGGACGGACTGACCCTGTCGTTCGTAGCCCGAAACCCGCTGATCATCTTCAAGAACGTTCCGAACATCGACCCCGACTCCAACTACAACAACGGCAACGGAAAAGGAATCGAGTACGGCTCGCTGCCCTCGCGCCGCAGTTTCGGATTCAACATTAACCTCAAATTCTAATCAACATGAAACCAATCAATATACTGCTCATCTTATCGCTCCTGCTACTGGGTTCGTGCGTGGACAAGGATCTGAACAACGATCCTACCAAATCCGCCAACCTGAATCCGAACTTCCAGCTCACCGGCATCGAACTCAGGCAATGGGGCAGTATGGACATCGGCTCGATTTGCAACCGATACATGAGCCCGCTGACGCAACAGATGCAGGGCAACTGGGACGCCACCAATTACGGCGGCCAATACCGCAACGACGACAATCAGATCAAGTCTTTTTGTGGATTATTTCATAGGATTGCATAAAGTGTAATTGTACTGATAATCAGCATCTAACACGTTTTGTTGTTTGCAGGGAAATGCGTATATTTGCAGTGGTTTTCGTGCGAAAAGGTCACCTGAAGGTCACCAAAACGAGCAGAATATTAACTATAAATAAGTGCATTATGGAGATTGAAAAAACGAATAAGGTCACCGAAATGGCAAAGAAGAACGGAAAATCCAATGCAAGAGGAGAAAAATGCCTTGCGAAATTTACGGCTGCGAATGGCAATGTGTATGGTTCGCTGACTCTTGACATACGAAAAGCGGGCGACTATTCGCAACCGCTTCCAGTAGCTGTGCGTGTGTGTCATGGTGGACAAAAGATTTTCCTGCGCTTAGGAAAATCATACACTATGGAAGAATGGTTGGTTCTTTGCGATTATGAGAAAAGCGGTCGGCGCATCCAATTAGCGGAGCGTAACGATATGAAGAATCTGATGGACAGAGTGGAGCAGATGGCTAATCAACTGATTTCAGAAAACAATTTCTCTCTTCGCAAGTTGCAAGATAGGTTCCAAGGCAAGAAAGACGATGATAGCACCATCATCACTGTTTGGGATTCGTACATTCAATCTAAGACCAATGAAGGTAAGGTGGGTTCCGCTCGTTGTAGTAAGGATGTACGCAATCGCTTTGTGAAAGATTTGGGAACGGATGTATCGTTTGCAGATATTAACCGTGACTTTATCTTGAAGTGGGTAAAAAACATGAAGAAGAATGAATTGAGCACCACCACTATTGCTATCGCACTCCGTAGTCTAAGAACCATTATCAATATGTGTATCGCTAACGGACTGATGAAAGGTGATACCAAAGAAATGTTTAAGGACACGGGCTACAACAAAGCGCAGAGCCGTAAACATGAGTTTCTTGACGTGGCTACCATGCGGAAGCTCTATGACTTTTGGAAAGCTGACGAGGCAAAAGACAAAGATGGAAACGAACTGTTCCTCGGCAGAGAGAAGTATGCCATATTTCGCGACCTTGGACTATTCCTTTTTATGTATCTGGGCAATGGGCAGAACCTTGCAGATACACTCCGACTGACTTATGATGAACTATACTATGCCACTCATGGCAAACAGCTTCGTTTTCTTCGCCACAAAACCCGTGAACGGAACGAGAGTGCCAGCGAAGTGATATTTCCTGTTACTCCAGAGATTCAAGAGATACTCAACCGGTATGGCAATGTCCCAAAACTTGGGCGAAGGGTATTCCCCATCATGAGTGAGTTAATCACACCAGAACAAGAGATATGGGTTATCCAACGCTACAACAGATATATACGTGAGCACATGGCAAAAGTTGCCAAACTATTGGATATGGAACAGGTGCCATCACCCACTTGGGCAAGGCACAGCTTCGCTACCAACCTCAATAACTCTGGTGTCGTACCTTATAAATATATAAGCGACAGCATGGGGCATAGTGGCGGCGGTGACATTACTTCCAATTATATCGGTGCTTATCCGCTTGCAAAGATGCTGGAGTATAACCATTATCTACTCAATGAGAAGTCGAAAGAAAGTACTCCTGTGGTAGATAAGAAAGCCCTGCTTGAGATGCTGAAAGGCTTGAGCGAGGAGGAACGGACGGAGTTGATGGCTAACTTATCAGACTAATTATAGTTGCTCACCGCAAGAATGCCAAGTGAAATACCGCAAAAAAGTGGATTGAAATGCCACAAAAATACCGAATAAAACACCGCAAAAAAGTGGATTGAAATGCCACAAAAAACACGAATTGGCCATGCATTTCGCAGAAAATGTGTATCTTTGCAATTGAAAAAGCATATTATATGAGTTATTATAAAAGAACTGCCGATGCCCTGTTGCAAGACTTGCTGGATGCATTTGGGGCTGTATTGATAGAAGGACCAAAATGGTGTGGCAAAACTACAACTGCGTCTCAACTTGCAAACAGCATTTTGAGAATGCAAGATCCTAGTTTGCGTGAGGAGTATTTGGTCACCGCTAAAACTAAGCCGTCCATTCTGTTAAATGGAGCTACGCCTCGCCTTATTGATGAGTGGCAAGATGCTCCAATGTTGTGGGATGCAGTACGAACTGTTGTTGATGATCGTCAAATCCCCGGACAATTTATACTTACAGGTTCCAATGCCGTTGACAAATCCCAAATACACCATTCTGGAGTTGGTCGTATTGCCAGACTGCGTATGCTGCCTATGAGTTTGTGGGAATCACAAGAATCTACAGGTGAAGTTTCGTTGAAAGAACTTTTCAACAATCCAGATTATGATATTGACGGCAAGATGTCTAAGATGACCGTTGAGGAATTAATCTTTGCAGCCTCCCGAGGCGGATGGCCAGCTTCTTTGTTGGCTCGTACCCCAAAGGCTCAACTACTCGTAGCAAAGAACTATGTTCAAACAATTTGCTCTAACGACATTTCCAGCATTGATGGCAAGAAAAGAGATGCCAGACTGACCAGTATGATACTTCGGGCGTATGCCAGAAATGTTTCTACTCTGGTCAAGAAGAAGTCGCTTTTGGATGATGTGACCTCATCTGGCGAAGTAAGTTGCCACGTGGACACATTTGATGATTATGTTGCAGCTTTGGAAAAGCTATTTGTTATCCAGAACATAAGTGCATGGTGTCCTGCAATTAGAAGTAAAACCGCTATTAGAAGTGGCGTGAAACGATGTTTCTGCGACCCTTCCATTCCGATTGCTCTTTTGGGGTTGTCTCCTGAAGCGTTGAGCATGCAGCTCAAGACGTTTGGTTTTATCTTTGAACAGATGTGTATTCGTGACTTAAAGGCATATACTATAGACTTAAACAGTCACGTGTCTTATTATCATGACCGATATGATTTGGAAGCGGATATAGTGCTGCATCTGGAAGATGGACGGTATGCCTTGATAGAGTGCAAACTTGGCAGTCGTGAGATTGACGATGGAGCCAAGCATCTGCTTGAACTCAAAAGGCTTATACAGGAACATAACACAACAGAGAAACAGATGCCCATTCGGGAACCAGATTTGCTGATAGTGATGACTGGTGGAAGCATGGCATACACTCGTCAGGATGGCGTGAAAGTCATTCCGTTGGCTTGTCTTAAAGATTAACCCTATTAGCTAAAATAACACTTATGGGCAATAAGATGAAGGAATGGTTTGAGGCGAACCAAGAAATCTATGCAGAGTTCAAAAGCAAGATTCATTCCACATTGGACATTCTATCACAAGATGGAACCAATGTGGCAGAATGCGATGAAACTTACTCGCTTCAAAATATGCTTTTAGAGGCAATGGCAGCAAAGAATATGCCTGTTGAGAACATAATAAACACCTTCTCTAAAGCCGCAGAAGAAGGTGATATGGCTGCTTGTTGTATGCATTGCTATTTGGAATTGGATAATGGGTTTAAGGAAATAGAGAGTGCCATGACTAAATTTGAGCAATCTACGGATGCGCAATATATCAAAGATGTGGTTAAATTCCACTTGCAGGATAAAGAGCAGGAAACTCAAGAGGCATCAGACCGAGAACTGAATCTATTGCGTTTGCGCCGTTGGCATTACGAACACCCGAAAGAATATCAAGAGTTCACAAATCTCTTCACAAAAGCATACGAGGGTGACATGAGCTTCGCCTTCAAAGGTTTTTCCTACTTGATAGAACTGCTGTCACTTGATGGTATAAAAGGTATCTCCGAATTATTGTTAAGCCTATGCCCAGGAACTGAGAGCTACAACAAAGCTCAATTTTCTAATGTTAGTCAGCAGGCACACGAAAAACTGACTGAATTGTTTGCCTCTACATTTAACAAAGAGGAAACAAAAGATAAATTGCAGCACAATAATCCTTTCTTGTTCAGTGTGTTCTATTGGATGATATTTGATAATGGTTTCGTGAAGTCCGCTGATTTAGTAACTAAAACAATGATGGGAGAGAAGACTTCTTTTTGGCAGAAAAACTTTGGCGAACAAATTATGCGCTCTTTGATGCTTACCAGTATGGATAAAGCGACTTACACTAAAGGAACATGGAAAGCAGCAAACAATCGTGTAGTCAAAGATGTAGCTAATTCTGCATTACAAGAGAGTAAAGGCAGACGTGGACGTAAGCAAGTCTGTGTCCTGCTTGAAGAAATGCTTATACAACCTCATGCAGAATTTCTTACCAACGAGATAGAAAAAATACTCACCGAATGGATGGAAACGAATGATACGGATTCTATTCTTGCTTATATTTTTGCTGCGCTGACCAATGGAAGCTTGCTTAATGATACCTATAACTATCGTACTTTCCATACAGCCATCTTGGAAAAATTCCCATCCCTTGGATTTAAGTCTGGCTTTGATTGGGGAGAAGCCCTTTATAATGCCATTGTCAGTGAACGTGGCAACGACTATAATTTGAGTTTATCAGAAAAGACTGTTCAAACAGGAAAAGAACAGGCAAAGTTGATAAGCATAAGACTGCGCACCTTACTTTCCCCTGATGTATATTGATTGCATCATAAAGGCTTGATTTGTTAAAAAGAAACGCTGTTCCGTTAAAAGCACCTCGGCAGAAATCGTCATGATTTTTACCGAGGTGCTTTCATTTTATTCCATCGTAATTTCGCAGCGTAATTATTAAAACAACATGATATGCAAGGCAATTTTATAATGTTACAGAAGGATGACCTGAAACAGGTTGTTTCTGAATTGGTGGAAGAATTAGTTGGGAAAAAGCCACAGGCCGATTTGACACCAGAAGAGAGTGACGAGTATTTTACTCGCGATCAGGTATGTGAACGACTCCACATAACCTATACCACCTTGTGGCGTATGCAGAAGGAGGGAAGAATTATAGTTCACAAATTGGGAGGACGTAATCTTTACTCGAAGAAGGAAATCTCCTCACTTCTGAAAGCTAAAGTACAAACTGCTAATAGCGTTAATCCAAATGTTTAATCTAAAAGCAAGCATTATGGAAGAACAATACATTCGAGTAGGCACTACTATATAAGGTAGTGCAGCAGCCTTTGGCAGATGGAACGATGACTACCCGCAGATTGCAATGGAGCTTTGGCACTATCCGACAAGATTATGGTAAGCACAATATCCCTACTATTGATAAATATAATGGTTTTTGCACAGTGCCAAGTCACACAGACTATCAAAAGGATGTTGCAGGTTTCAATAACTGATTGTCATATGCATAGTATATCAGCACATTACATATCCGTACATCAAAAATTCATCAACAAACAGCAACCTTGTTGATTACGCTATTTAGGCTAACAGGGATAGAATATATTTTAGTCATTGCCGAGAGACATGAGTATCTGTTTTCCGGCCTCGATATTCCATCTTTTCAAGTAACACTGCCAGCAACCATTTCCGTAGGAATACCGATAACCTACATGTTGTAGCTTTTGGCGAATTTCTTCTGCAGGTTTCTTCACGAAGAATATTTGGAAGCGGTTTTCCTGGGGATTCTCGACAACGCGGATTCCGTTCACTTCGTATGTCTTCTCTTCTTGGGATTTGAGTCTTTTGACTCTTTCGAGGCGTTTTTTTGCATTGCGGATAGTCGCACTGTTGTTTGTCAGATAGCACGCAGCATAGCCGATGTCATTACATACATCGGGGACGATTAGACCTTGAGCCGCTTTTTCCGTCATTCCGGTTTCAATGAGCTTGGCGATCTTTTCTTCCTCCGTGAGTTTCTTGTCCCTCACGATTTTGTTCCGATCTTTCATCGCCTGTTGCAATTTTTCGAGCCGTGCGATCTTTTCCTCCAGCCGTTCTACGGAGTCTTCGTCTTCGGTATAGATCGCATTGTTGTTTTCTGCGGCCTCTGCTTTTTTGCGATAATATTCTGCTTTCTCGCTTTCCTGAACTGATTTCCCCATAGCATTCCAGCTTTTGTCCAAATCCCTGCGATGTCTTTTCTCAGAATGGTGTCCTACCAGAATCGGTTGGCCCATAGGGATACATTTCACGATACTGTTCGAATGTTCGAACGCTTCGATCGACTTTGTTTCCGCTTTACGAGCCAGTTCGTTGTAGCGGTCAATTCTGTTTTGTTTTCTTTCGCTTCTTGTTGACATAATTGTATTTTTTAGGTAAATATGAAAAGCACGGCCATTTTGACCGTGCCTGTGTTATCTTATTTAAAAAAGAGTCACATCGAAAAGGGATAGGAACGGGGCCTGCTTTTTGGCTACACCGACAAAAGGTTCGATGAGTTTGGCTGGATTCTGGGGATGCTTCCCATATGTCGCGATTATCCTTTTGCGCCTCCATTGTAAGTCCGCTTTAAATGACCATTGAAAAAGCGTTGATAATTTTTAACATCAGCCTTGAAAAGCGCATACGCTTGTTTCATATTACTGGCACAATAAACAACATCCGTAGCTCGTCCCATTGAGTCGTAAACTCGGTAGGTGTTTGACTGTTCGTTCATGTTTTATTTTTGTTATATGTTTTTCACCACTCCGCCGCGGTCGATTGCCACATTTCACCAGAATTAGGGTTGATGCGAATACAACAAAGCCGCCCTTGGGCGGCTTCTTTATAAATGTCTGCAGTTATTATTTGTCAAGATACTGTTTGAGCGAATCTGAAAGTTCTTCGTCCTCATCGAATCCCCATTCGGTAATGTCTATATGGTCTTTTCCGCGGAAATCAAGGGGTCTATCTACTATGAGCGAGCCAAAGTAATTTACCGTTGCCGATGGTTCGATAGTGCTGGGGACAGAATCATCGTCGTCAGAGTGCCTTACTCCATAAGCAATGAGGCCCTTCGGCAAAACAGCATCTTTTAAGCGATATTCAGAAAAAAGACCGTAAATATCACCTGCCTCGGTTTCTAAATAAATTGCTTTAAGGTCTAAATTGGAAATAGTTTCGTTTGACATGATTTTTACATTTTGTAATGAATTTTTTATATAATAATGGCTAAAGATAATCGATTTTTAAACTTGGTGTTCATTTAGTCGGAAAAAATCAAGATAATTCATTGTGTGTTATGGAGGACCATATCCCGATGCGGGGACAATGCAGATCGATTCGCAGGTTCCCGACTTATCGCTACACTAACTGGCATAACTATTCCTCCTCTTCTTTGATTGATTTGACATTGTATTCGCGGGCCCATATTTCTACGGCATTCCATAGCATATCGGCGTCGACTTCGACATGCCCAGCGATTTTAGACAGGATGCCGGCATCCTCGTCGGTCACGTCATAACCATGCTCCCGCATAGATTCAACAGTAAGAGATGCAGAGGTGACCTCGAAAAAAAGGCCATTCTCGCGTATCTGCTTTTTGAGATTGCCGATGATGGCTCGTTGTTCAGGCGTGGCAGTTCCGAGCGTAGCTTCCAATTCGGTCACACCTGCCATAAGTTGCATACTTGTGATATTCATGTATAGTGGTATTTGCGGTTTGATAAATTCGGGGTTACAGGTTAATATATATCAGGAAGTTTAGTTTGCCCGGGCAACTGATCTCCCGCCCAAACATGGCTTTGTGGTCAACTCAGCGATAATGCGGTGGCGAAATATTCCGTGCAATCGAAATCTACCCCTAAGTTTGAGCAGGCAGCTTCAAGATCGTCATAGCGCAGTTCGCCCGTGTCACGTAGTTCCCGGAGGTTCTGTATTTCCGAATCGAGGTATCTTTGTGCCTTGCATTTACCGCAATGGCATGCCGAGCAGATATTTTCTATGAGTTTATCCATAGTAATTACATCTTTGATTAAAGGGCGGTTTAAATATTCTTGTCTTGTCATAATGATGTAGTTTTAATTGTTATGCAACCTTCTGATTACCCCATGAGATATAGAAATTACCGTCTTTATCCCGTTCTCGTTTGAGCAGGTTTTCAATCAGGTTTGTTGATACGTCGAATTCGTCGAAGATTTCGGATTCCTCCATGATTTCGCCGACTTTAATGAATTCATTGAGCCGCTCTTTAGTCAGGATCAGGGCGATGAGATTTTGTTCGATGGATTCATCGTAGCAGACATAGTGTACGCGCGTCTTATTTCTGGAATCCATGCGGATGAAGCGGAAGTAGAATTGCTCCATCTTGGGGATATTCCATTGCAGGGATTCGAGTATCACGTCATCGCAGGATGGAATATTGGTCGAACTTTTGAGAGCTTGTTGTGTACATACGAGAATACCGTCTGCTGTTTCTTCAAACTGGGCAATAATCTTTTGGCGGCGCTCGAAACTTATTTCTCCGTGAATTGTGAACAGCGGTCTTTCCGGAAACATGAGTCCCAGATAATCGGTATACATATTCATTGCTTCGATTGTCGTGCAGCCGACAGCAACTTTTGTTGGAATCTCTGTTTTTATCAGGTTAGCGATGTAGCGAGTTTTTCTGGGGAAAGGTTCCCCATCGTAACCGGCTAATGTGTTGGGTGTGGAGCATGCGCGAATCATTAGCATGATTTGACGGACTAAGCGCAATGCTGCATCTTTCTTCGCATCGCCGGTGCTTGTGAAATAGAAGGAGCATATTTCGCAAAATTCTTTCAGTATCTTGGCGTATACTGCCTTCTCTCCCGGTCCGGGGATTACGGCATGATGCCTGATCTCATATTTGTCGGCCGCAAACTCTTTGAATTTCCGGGTCAGGATTGTTTTCTTAATCAACTCGGCGAGTTCATATTTGTTGTAAATATCCTGATTCCGTTTCTCAATTCCGAAGACGGTGACTTTTCCCGGACAGAAACAGTTTTTGAAGAGGCGGGCTCCTTCTCGTGGCGGGAACGGTTTTCCGACGTTGGTGTTATCTTCGCAGAAAATGTCATGCGTGATCCGATCCTCGATATACACTTTCTTGCACCAGCACATGAAGTTCACGGAGTTGTTATAGAGTATTTCGAACTGTCCGTAGAGTTCGGCTACGTTGTTGCGGGTCGTCGTGCCGGTGGCGAGTAATTTGTATTTGCAGCGGCGGAATACATCGAGCGAGTTGCGTGTACGCTGCGTTTCGTCGTTGGTGATTTCGTCTGACTCGTCGAAGATCAGGCAGACTTTGCGGGAAATCCCTCGCATGAATAGTTTCACCGACCTTTTGTTTTTTTCGAGCATGGTGGTCGAAATGAGAATGAACATACCGGGGCGAATCTTTTTGAAATCCTCTTCGCATGTCAGGATTACAAACCGTTTCTTGTGTTTGATAAGAAACGGTTTCCATGTCATTTTAATCGCAATCGCCGGGGCCAGTACGACGCTGTTGCGTATGCGGCCCAGAGATCGCAGGTATTTGCCGTAATAGTACGCTACGGCGGTTTTTCCTGATCCCTGCTGCCAGTTCAAGAGTGAATAGCGTCTTTGGAAAATCAGGTTCATATCATGTTGCTGCAGGTCGTTGAACTGGCAAACTTCCATGTAGTTGTTGAAGAAGCGCAACCCCGCGATATGCTTGGCAAGAGCTTTGTTGGGTTCCACATCGAGTATAGGTGTGCTGTGTCGCAGGTATTGGCGATGTTTGCGGTGGATTACCCGCATGGCCTGTGCATACTGTGCCGCCGCGTTTGGGGACATGTCCTTTACGGGTGTGGGCAGCCCGCCGTCGTTCAAGGTTAGCTGGTATATGGGGGCCTCTTTGCATTCGACATTATCCAGCATGTGCGGGGCGTATGCTTTGAGTTTGTATGTGTAGTTGGTCTTCACGAGTGCCACTTCTTTGCGTGGCACTACATATTGCCGCCGGATGTAACGATAGATTACTGCCAACACCTTGGCATGGGTGAGTTTCTTTTTTTGAAATTCGTCGTATTGGGTCCGGGTGTAGTTCTGGGGAGGTTTCTGATTGCGGAATTTCGTTACAAGCGCCAGCGCCTTTTCATATTTTCCCTGCATATGAGGATGTGCTTTGAGTTCATACAGATATTTTTTGAGTTTCACTTGAAATGCAAGGTCTTCGGAATAGAGCAGTTCGTTTGTTTCGCGCAGCAATTTGAGTTTTAGCGGTTGTCGGAGCTTCCGAAAGTCCGCAACGCGCTGTTTCAGGCATTCCATAGATACAAATTCATCATCCTTGTATGAATTTCTCTCGATATGTTCCGTTCTGCGAGTGAAAACCATGATTTTGGTAGCGAAGTTTTCAACATCCAATGAACTGAAGGTCGATACAGGGAGTTGTGTTTGCCCGATGAATGAGAATCTTCGATCAATAGCCCCGATCTGCGACTTGTCCCAGAATTCACTTTTCATAAAGGTCATGGGCACGACGAGAATGAATATTCCGGCAGGATTGAGTGCGTTGTATGCTTTTTCACAGAAGTAAAACTGCGACGGCTCCCTGTCAAAATCGAGGTTGTAAGGCGGGTTTCCAAGGATAATATCGAAGCGCTGATCGGGGTCGAAACACCGGATGTCCTGAGTTTGGATGTTGGCGTCGGGATAGAGATATTTGGCCACTTTCACGGCGTTGGGATCGATGTCGAAACCGTAGGCATTGTAGGGATTGGGCAGATAGTTGAAGAAGTTGCCCATGCCGCAGCACATATCCAGAATGCTTTCTGTTGCTTCGGGAGCTGCTATTTCGACAATCTGGCGGCAAAGGTCGTGAGGCGTGAAGAACTGCCCCATCTCGAATTCTTTCTTGGCTTGAGAATAGTCGTTATAATTTCCGAAATTGGCTTGTTTGAGGCCGTGCAAACCTCCGAGGCCGGTATAGCAGTTGAAGATCGTTTCCCGGGGTATTTCCCCTTTATTCTTGTCAATGGCTTTCAGGATTCTCTTGTTGTAATCTTCCCGCTTTTCCTTGGGGATCGTCTGATTCTTGATCTGATAACTCATATGTCAATGGTTTGCGAGTGAATAGAGGCGCAGGAAGTGGAAGCACTCTGCGGCGGCTGTGGGTGTTGAGAAACGGACATCGATACGGCCGTTTACATAGAACCTGATGGCCTCGATTTTGTCCATTTTCATGTCGTACCACTTTCCGACCTGTACGTTGTATTGGTTGAATTCCGGGATGGAGCCGATATTACCTTGTATACTTTGGGTAGCATAGAGGACCAAACCCGCGCATATATTGTTTACAAACGTATCTGTGCCGTAAGCAATCTGGTATCGTCCTATGCTGCGTTGGTAGTCGTCCATCTCCACGATGTCGTAGAAGAGGATTTTATTATCCCGTAATTCGGGTGCTGTGCCACGCTCTCGGCGTTTTGAAGCGAATAACGAGCGGATGATGATTTCCTCTTCGGCCTTCTCGCGGAACGTTTGTCCGTTCAGGCGGCTGATGATGTGATCCACATATAACTTGTAATCGGGAAGGAAGCCCACAGAGATCGTATCCTCACAGTCGGGACGCAGGATGGAGAATCTGTATTTTTCCTCAAAATACCTCATAATAACACTACCGAAGAAATAACAGGCGCGTCGATAGTTATCGGCAATATTGTTGATGATTTTGAAGGGATAGAAATAGTATTCCTTGAATTCATTTTGTTCTTGTTCGTCTTGTCTGACGAGGAGGCTGATTTCTACAGATCCGGACGGAGAGTACGAAATGGCAAATTGATCAGAGTACTTTTCCGCTTCGGACCGGAATCGGTCATGCCATGTTTTCAGATGGCGTAGCGCGGCATGACATTGGGCTTGCATTCGTTCGCAATAAGCCTTATCATCCATTGGGATTTCCGGCTCCTGATCGACCTCGATTTGGTCGAATACAGCGAGCATATCGCTGTTGTCTGGTGTTTTGTCTTGCATGATGTGAGGAATTATAGGGAAACAAAATCGGCGGCAAGCATTTGCCTGTCGCCGCGTACATATGGTATTAATGGTGTTACTTTTCGGGAATCTTTTCCAAACGGTTTTTAGCTCGGCTGATTTCCTCATAAGCCTTGTTGATGGCGAGGTCTTCGCCCGGAGTGAATTTTTCCCGTTGCAGGAGTTTGGTTATGATCGCCATCAACTGTCCGCACAGGAATGCGACAAACTGAAGGTTCGTTTGTGCTACTTGCTGTTGTTTGCTGTTATCCATCTTCGTAAAGTGTTAGTGGGTATTCAATGCTGAGGGATGTCCTGCGAATGTAAAATGGCGATAAGTTCTTCGCGCCATATTTCGGCGATGTCTTGATCCTCCATATCGAGGTGCGAGCCGGGCGGCATGTGGAGTTTTATCTTTGTAAACTGCTCGGCCAGTTCTGCAATCTGCTGCATCCGGTCATTTCCGATCTCCCGGACTTGAAGCGACGACGGAAGTTCTTCGAGCATGCGCCGTGTCAGGTGGGTGGACTGGCTGTAGAACCGGGTGTCGAGCAGCAGGATTTCGGACAGCTCTTTCATTATATGGAAAACATGCCCTGTGACAGCATGAGGGTCGTATTCATCGGGTTTGGTTCTGTTTTGTTCAAAGACCAGTTCTTCCCAGCTCTTTTTTTCCTCCTGCCACATGTAATCGAGTAGTATGCTGAGCAAATGGACCGGGACCGGGACTATTGGGATTTTGTCCGCGGATACCGATGATTCCTTTGGCCGGGGAAACGCGGGCAGGTTTTCATTGGGAATTTCAAACCCGGTGTAGGGATTGAAGATTCCGATGTGCAGTAGGGGCTCGGATTCTATAGCAAACATACCGCGGCCACAGTCGTAGAAGAGTTCCATAGCTACAGGTGTTGTTGCGGCGTTGTGACGGGCTTCCCCTTCTGAAAGACCGCTCAGCATGAGTTCTTCGACACGACGTTTGAATGCTTGGGGAGTCTCTTTTTCGGAGAGAGATATTTTGAAGAAGTCACCTTCCTCTTCGTGTACTGTTAATTCAGCGTTTTCCATGTATTTAGGATTTTGCGGTTATTTTGTCTTTGGAGGTGGATGCACGGCATTTGCGATGGCATGGGGATTCGATCAGCACCCCGTTCTCAACCATTTTCTGATAGATTTCCTCCACGAATTTCTCCGCAAGGAGTCCAAATTTATAACCCTGTTCTGCACGTAATGTACGGATCTTTATGGTGCGTCCAATGTCGTACATCATGTCTTTACTTTTGTAGAGATTACGGCGTTTGGTCCTGAATATTCCGATCAGCACCAGATGGACAAATCCATTAAAAAACTGATGATAGTATTTCATTTCCTGTTCCGGGGTGATGTCGTAGATTTCATGGATCGTTTCTGATGACGTAAGAATGAATGTTTGAGACGCTGAGAGGTTCTGCCTTATCGTCTCAATCGAGCTGGCGTCGCAAAGGCCCATGATATGTGTGGGATGGCAGTAAAGATTTGTGTGGCCCTTTGTTGCGGATAAGCTGTATTCTGGAGTTTTCCTTGTGATTTCAAATCCGAGGTCTGAGAATATCTTTCGGATTTCCGTTTCAAAGAGTTGATTCTTGTACTGTGCAATCCCCTCCGGACCGTATCCGGATTCGATATAAAACCTTACGAGTTTCAGGCGCGATCGTTCCCGTATCCGGGGCGTGTCGATCATGGCGGGCATGACGATCTTCCGGCCCCATTGGATACGAATATCAATATCTTCAATTTTCATCGACGGACCGATATTGAAAAAACGGAACATATCGCTGAAGCGACACGCCTGATAGATGGGATTACCCGTTTTCCGCTGGAAAATCCGATAGGAGTATTTCGGGTCATGGTCTGCCTGTTCGATTTCGGCGCTGAATTCGAGCTGCAGCAATACGATCATATCTTTAGTTTCCTGTGTCATAGTCGTTGATAGGTTTAAATATGGGGCAGGTGGCATTCCCGCACGGTATCTGCGATCTTCCTGCACATCTCGTAGCTGGCGCGGTTGCGGTCGTCGATACAAACGTTATCCGGTTCGGCCATATAGAGTATGATACTTTGGATCAGACGGAAGAACGTCTGCTGTGTCGTGTGATGTTCCACGCTCAGGGCAGCAAGGAAGTTATCCGTATGAAAGCCATAAGAATTCAACTCGGATAAAAGGCTTTCCATAGCGATGAATTCCTTGCTATTCTTTCTCAGTTCGATGTCGTAGTGTTTAAACTTTTTATTCATAATGGAATACTATTAAGCCTGCGGATTCCACGTTTCTTTGGAGGCCGCAGGCTGTATGTGAATATCGATGTGTGGAATTACTGTTTTACGCGGTCCATCAGTTCTCCGGCTATTTCCGCAAAATCCCGGGTGCGGGCAGAGTTCTGGTTCCGGCCGTAAGCCGTGAGTGCCTGTGTAAGGTTCAGCAGCGACGGGCTTCCCTGCAGTCCGTCTTCGGGATTGTGGTCCATGAGTATTTTCTGGATGGCCACTTCCTCGTTCTTGAGGATTTTGTTGTTCTTCACCAGTTTCTTCAATTCGGCTTCGAAATCTACCGCCGTATCTCCGGCCCTCTCTATCTCCAGCGCTTTTTTACGGATAATATCCTTGTTGTAGAGTTGTCGGGTAGCATCTCTTACCGTGAGGAGGACCGTTTTCGTGTCCTGCCGGTAAGTTTCCTCCGAGAGCTGCAGGTCTTCGGGGAGTCGGCCTCCCAAGTGGACTTGTTTGAGGGTGCGTTCGCGGACCATGCCGTTGAGACAGACGCCGTTGAGCAGGAATGTCCGCAAGTCGAGCGATCCGTCGCCGTAGTCGGAGGTGGAGAACCGCACTCCCATGTAAATAATCACCGTACCGTTCAGGCGGGTCGGGATGCAGATGGGTTCGGGAAGAATTGTCTCGATCCATACTTTCGTGTCGGTCATCAGGGCGTCGCAAGCCACGGCTCCTTCATTAAGAGCGGTTTTCATAAATGCGGTGAGGATAATTTCGCTGTTGAGTCTTCGGTAGCTGTCGGAAAGCACGCCCCGCACCTGATCGCCTACGGTCCGGATCATCACCCGTGTTCGGGGTGTCCAGCCCGAAGTTTTGTTCAGGATTTCAGCCGCAAGCTGTCGCTGCCATGCGCTTCCTTCTGAAAGCTCTCGGAGGTATTTCGAGGGGATGTCCATTTTCTCGGCGAGCTGACGCACGGCGTTGTTATGCAGTGTGAACGGCTCTCCGCGTTTGCGCATCATAAGTTTGTCATCCCCTTCGAAGGAGATGATCGGATTCTCGCACGTTCCGCGTTGTTCGACACCGATCGGGACGATGAAATCCCTTGAGATTTCAGCTTCCCGGAGCAGTCTTTCGACGGTCTGCATTACAACCGGCTGGTGGTTGTCGATCATGCGATGAACTTTGTTGGTTACGACTTCGTTGAGTCCTTCTTGATATTTGAATTGATCCATAATAATAGCCCTTTCTTTCTGCCGGGCCGGCAGGGGTTTGAGATTACTATTTGATAAGTCCGAGGTTGCGAGCTTCCTCTTTGGTGAACACCTTATAGGTTGAGCGGCGGTATCGGCCGCGGGAAATTCTACGTTCCCGGCTGAACTCTATTTCTTCATCCGTTGCAGCTTCCTGTATGTTATCCTGATAAGGGCCGAGGCCATATCCCAACAAAGGATCTTCGTCCATGCTTCGTGCTGCATGGTCGCGTAAACGCTCTTCCGGCGTTTTATAAGGTTCATCCCAGTCTTCGTCCCAGCGATTAGAATCCCATCCGTTTTTCATGGTTATAATTTTTAATGAAACAATAAGTACAGAACAGCGATCGGCACAACGATGGGAGCAAGTACTCCCAACACCCGCAGGAAGAATCGGATGATACAATTCAAGATGATAAGCCATCCTACTATTCGAAGCAGGGTTTGCCAGTATAATACTGCTATAATTGCTATAATCAGCAACAAGATTATTTTGATATATTTATACATAATCATAAGATTTATAATATTTTAATATTATTTCCCCAGGAAGCATGTCTTCTGGTTTGTGCACGTCTTTTAAAGCACGGGGAAGAGCCACGCGCAAGGTTTTCGGCAAAAAAATGCACCCCTGCGGTGCATTTTTTTTGTCGAAATTCATATAACCTTGCGCGTCGCGGCCCGTGCTTTATTTTTGTGCACGAAACCAGAGGACATGCGGACCCCCTCTCTCCCTTCTCCCTTATATTTTACGACCGTCCGGAAACTCACGACCGTCCGAAACCCGACGACGGCCGGTCTTTTTTCGGTATAAACTCACCTCAACGACAGCGAGAACCGCTATCAGTCCCGATGTGCCCTATAGTATAACAGAGGATTGAATTTTCCACCCTTTTTCTGATAGTACATTCCGATATTTTTTGTAACTTGTATTCAAATCCAAATACAAAAACAATGGAAACCCTACCTGATTATTATGCAAAAATTGACAGCCCGGAATTTGAAGGGATAACAAGCGATGATGTTCTTGCATTGCTACCACATCTTGATTCCAGCCACCCGGACTATAATACCGCGGCCCGAGAGTGTATGGCTTTTTGCATCCGCAAATCGTTCGATAATAAGGACGATCCTGCCATGGGAACGGTTTTCGGGTTATCTTGGATGAGAGCCGGCACAAGTCGAAATGCGGCCGGAGAAGAAATAGACATCTATGAGCCTGATGTGAGGAATTTGAAACCGGATGATTTCGAATACTACGAAGATCGCTATAAGGCATGCCACAGCCTCTTTCCTAAAACGGAGTACGGTCTGTTGGTGTATTTTGGGCATGCTACTCCTTATTCCAAAAGGAACGATTTCAAGTCCGAATTAGGGCTTAAATTATCCGAGTTGGCGAAAATATACTGGGATAAATCTTTAGAGGGCGGAGAACACAACCACAATTTCCAGCATTATTTTAGGATTCTGACATTAGCCTTCAATATTTTCCAGCGAGCGAAGCTCACGGCAGAACTCGATGTGTTGTGTGCGGAAATCATCGACCACCATGATAGCTGGGATATTCACCGAGGAGATTCACTCCGGGGAATGCTTGATCTTTCAGGTTTGATGGCCGATAATTATTCCTTATTCAAGGACAAGGTGGATTTCAACCATGTAGTAGAGAAAAACTTGAGTGCGGCGCATGAACTCGAAAAAACATATACTTGGGGAGCAATATACATCGTAGATCGCTGTATAAAGATTAGAACCAAGCAGAATGCCGATTCTAAGGACCTGATTTACTATAAAGCTCAGCTTTATGAGAAAATGGCAGGTGAAAGAGACGAGGAATTTGTATGTCTCACGTTCATCGAGAAAGCCTTACGGTTATATAAAATTGCGCAATCTGCGGAGAAAGTTGCACAAATGGAAGCCGCTTACATGGCTACGCGGAGTCAGATCACGCTAAATACCCAATTTTTCAAAGAATTCCCGCCTGAATATTTAAAATACGTCACGAAAATGATAAATGAAATAATTGCGACATCCGACGAGAACGGTATCCTTTCGGAACTCACCGACGCGAGTTGGTTTACAGATATAGCGCAAATTAAAGCCCAAGCGGAAGTAAACCAGCGAGGAAGCCTCGTACCTTTTTTAGCGACTACGGTAATAAAAGATAAGTTCGGGAATACTGTGGATCAATATATTACCGATGAGGAAATTAAGGAGATGTTTTTCTGGGAGGAGTATGGGTTTGCACACCAGATAGGCATGCGAAACCTGCATCAATTTATCCTTGAAGTCTATAAAGCCGGCAAATTATCTTATGACTCTTTGCTGAGGTATCTTGAAAACACCTGGTTTAATGTTCCAGTTCCTCGCACCTATAATGGACAGCATATTGAGGTCCGGGTTTTGGATGTGTTGCGCCCCGGTTTAAAGCTATTCTTCAGCGAATTGGAAGCAACCATGAAGGAATCGGATAATTATGAATTCGACTATATTACTGTCACCGACACCTTAACTCTTAAAATCGAATCCATATTACGTCTGTACTGCGAAAGAATAGGTATTCCCACCATGAAGCCCCGAGAAAAAGCCGGCGTACAATTAATGATGGAAAAACTATTGGATGATCTCTTGAGCGATTTAAAAGATACCCCGGAGAGGGCGACCGGGTTCAGGGAAGAAGATAGGTTATTACTGAAGTATGTACTGACTTTAAAAGGACACAACCTGCGGAACCGGGTTGCTCATGGATTAATGGAGGCATGGGAATACAATTATTTCCCTAACATAGTAATCCTCTTAGTGATCCTGTTACGGTTGAGTAATTATTTCAAATAACTTTTCCTTGAATTGGCTAATAATGAAAAGGCAGCGAATCGCTGCCTTTTTTATTTACGGTCAGGGAAATAATCAACGACATCTACGGTCCTCTCCCCTGTGACAGCTTTTTATTCTTCGAGATTGGAGTTGCAGCATACGGTTAAATTCGTATTTTACATTTTCAGTTTCGGATAGGCTGATAGTTCGGGTGTGTCATCGGGATTGGAGATGAGATGTTCTTGTGTTTCGGCCCGTGCGGGTTCCCGGCGGTAATGCAGGTCCTTAAAGTCTTTTTTGAGAATTCTGCCCGCAAGTTCCCGCACCCACTTACCGATCTCTTCGGTTCGGGGTGTGCCTTGGGCGGCATCCAGCTCTTGCATCATGGAACAGAAGCGGTCCTGATGGGAAAACTCATTGATATTATCTTTCGGCAACTCCCTTGTGTGGGTGCAAATTCCCTCATGCAAGTACGCCAGACACATGAAATCATGGACGCGGGTATTGGTTTGAAGATAGGAAAGGTCGTTTTGGGTCATTATTTTTCGTTGGTTGCTGAGTGTAGGCCGCATGTCGAACCAGTGTTCGGTGATGCAGATCAGTGCGGGGTCTTTGCAGAAGATGACTTTCGGCAGTTTGGAGGGCAAATATTTATGTATTTCCATTTTGCTTATCTCCTTGCCGATGGTCGGGGGATTTCCCAGCGGGTATACGGTAACAATTTCCAAACTATTGCAAGGCCGTTGTTTATTGAAAAAGTTGTTGCCGTAATAGTGCAGGAAGTTACGGATGCCTTCTTGTCCGTTGGCGTTCTGCGAGAAAAGGTGGAGTCCTCGATCGGTGCGGATTCCTTGGAAAAGATTCAATTTCACGTCGCTGTTCCGGGTGTGTTCATTAACCATTACATCGTATCTGAAATCTTGTGCAATTATCTCGTGCCTGTTTTCCGGTGCAAGGGCGTCGAGGTCCTGTTTTCGGCAGAAGAATACGTCGATCATGGGCACTCCGCTCTTTATAACCGCAACTTTCCGTGAAAGGGCTTGTATGACTTTTGGCAGCAGGTCAGTCGAACTGAGTTCAGGTATATCCTTCTTGTGTTTGTAATCGACGTGCAGGAACCAGTATCCGGGGACTGTGCGGGGATCGTCCCCGATATGTTGAATATCGGAGTTGATGAAGGCCGGGAAATCCTTTTCGGGGTCTGAGGTAATTCGGGCATGTATTGCCGTTTTATAGGGTGTCAGGGTCAGCAGCAGACTCGCTGGTTCATTTGCTTTAATGTGTTGCACCATAGCTGTGACAATTTGGATTCTATATTTTCAGTTTCGGACTCGTTGATTGTTCGGGTGTGTCGTCGGGAAGATATTCTTGGGTTTGTACGGGTTCCCGGCAGCAAATTTTGTCGGGGTATTTTTCATTGATAAGCCGGTTGGCAAAGTCCTTGATTTCTTTTTGGATTATTCTCAGTTGGGTATTGTCTTTACACTTGCCATATTTTAAAAACAAGTCGAGGAAATCGGTTCCGAATGCAGTGTTGTCGGGCCATTCGGGGAAAAGACTTGCCAGATGGTGAGAATAGCCATCACGAATTTGAGCCAGGCATAAAAATTCAAAATTCGGGGTGGAGGTTTTCATGGGGTCAATCCCGTTCTTCGTGCAGAATATGGAGTAGTTCTGCATCGTCGGATGCATATCGAATTTTGAGGTTGTAATTTCCACCAGCGATTTGTCATGGCAGAAATAGTTCTGGGGAAGATGCAGTGGCGTTGTCTCCAAATTGTTGTTTTCTCCGAAAAGATTGCCGCAGGGAGCCGGCATTTCTCCGATCGCCTTGATATAAATGACTTCAAGCCGGTCCGTAGCATGTTCACGACAGAAAAAATGTTTTTCATAATAATGAAGGCAAGCATTCATTGCCTTCATTCCTTTTCTGTCCGGAGAGAAAACATGTACACCCCGGTCCGTTCGGATTCCCATTAAGGAATGCTCATGCATATATTGGGTTTTTGAGGAGATCATCAATAAGAAATAGCCTTCGGTTTTTACGATGTTGGCATATTTGTTTTCCTCCAAAAGCGGGTTGATATGTTTTAGGTAGCAGTAATAGGCATCCATCAAAGAAATTACGTGCATGATTTTCCCCTTCTGCTGTTCAAGTTCCGATCTGATAATACCTTCAATTTTCGAGGTCGCTCTTTCCACTTTACGGCGATTCTCGAAATTGATTTGCACGAGCCATATATCAGGAATAGCACATGAACTGTCATCAAATTTCTGCACCTGTTCAGTGAGGTATTGCCTGAATCCCTCTTCGTCGGAATCCGAGATGTAGACATTTTTAATCTCGTTTTCGGGTAAAAGCGAAAGATACAGGCTGCAGGGATTACTTTGTTTATCCATAACGGTTTGTTGTTTGTTAGATTTTCATCTTGGGTTTATTGCTGTTCTCTTGGAAATCCTCCGTTTCGGGCGTTTGAATCTGCTGGAGTTGTTCTTCGATTTTCTCCGGTTCCCGGCAATAGCGGAAGTCGGCGAATTCTTCCGTGAGGATCTTCGCGGCCAGTTTCTTGATTCGGGAGCTGACATTCTCTCTTTCGATGTTGTCGTCACAATCATCCAGTTCTTCGAGCAGATCATCGAATCGGTTCTCTAATGAAAAGGATTCATACCATTCGCCTTCGATCATATCGGGTCGTTGAATATCTCCTTCGCAGATACCGATCAGGCAGCAATAATCGTATACGTCGGTTGAACTTGAAATATCGGAAATTTCATTTTCATGCGAGAAGCTCCAATAGTTGCTGACCGTGGGGAGCATATCGATTTTCTTCTCGGTAAGTTCCAGCATGGTCACGCCTTTACAGAAGAAGTCGTCGGGCAAATCGAGGGGCGCTGTGTTCCAATCTACCGTATCTGCAAAAGGATTCAAAATACCTTGAGGTATCTGGTCGATAGGCCGCACGGTGATGAGATCGAAGCGGTCTGTTCCTCTTTTTGTCGAGAAGAAATGCCCTTCGTAATAACTCAAACAGTTCTCGATGGCGTGGTCCCCGGTTTCATCGGAAGTGAAAACATGCACGCCGCGGTCTGTGCGTATTGCCCGGAAATCGTCCGTATACGCATAAACACCAATCCTTTTCGCTATTTTTTCGTGCGCACCCTCGTAGGATAGCGGGTCGAAACCATGAAGGCTGCAAAAATCGAGATCATGTACGAGGAAGGCTTTATGCTCTTTTATACCATATAGCTGGGGGTTGCGCAGAAGTTTCTGCAGGGTTTCATATTGGTCCATTATCGCAATGTCCGGGATGCGGGATTTATCTGTGAAAACCATTTTCAACACCCAGATATCCTTCATTGCATAGAAGTCATTCTTGAATTTTGCGATGATGGCATCGAAATAATCCCGGAGTTTATCATCCGAGTGGGTGCAATGCCGTACACGTTCAATTTTGTTATCCTTTGTGAGGGTAAGAAGGACGCAATCCTGTTCTTTGGGGCTATTCATGGCTAAATTTTAATTTTGGGAGTTGTGGCCTTTTCCTGTTCCGGGGTTTGGTGTTCTGCGATCTTTTGCCAATACAAAGGGAATTCCTCTTTCAGATGCTTCTCGCCATATTCTCGGTAGGCTTTCTCTTGCTCTTCGGACGGCTTGTTGTAGAATTTTTCGCGGATTGCATTGAGGTCCGCTTCATAGGGACATTGCTGATGTTTTTCAGGTGAGAGATGATGAATAGGCTCCCCACATTCACAGAGGTGCAGTAACGATGCAAGGCGGTAATTATCCAACGTTACTTTGATCTCCTTGTAGATATGCATTCCAACGGCAAAGAGTTCATAGTTTTTGCCGGTGGGAGTCATATCGAAACGCTGCTGGCAGAATCCTGTGCGCACGAGTTCGCGCGGGGCAAAGAATTCTTGGGGTATAGGCGTGATAGATTCGCGTTCGATGCTCCGTTTTATGCGCAGATCATAAAACCGGTCTACATGGCTGGCATACGGGTCCATGAATTTGGGTACATGGTATTCATTGAGGAATTCGATGTGAAACTTCGGGTCGAAAAAGTGATCGGTGAGGTATTGCCAATATTTCCGGAATGCGAGTTTCCCGTTCTCGGTTTCACTGAATAACAATACGCCGCGTTCGCTTTCGAGAGCTTTCCAGCAGGGAAACTGGTAATTCCCTTCTTTCACCAACTTGTCGTCGTAGTAATTTGAACTGCTTGTAAAATGGGGATGATTCAGCAACACGTCATGGGAGCCCTGTTCGCTCAGGGGCTCTATGTGCATTTTATGGCAGAAGACGGCATCCCGCAGCCGCACTACATTCGAGGGCCAGATACCCAATGAGTTCGTTACGGGGAGCAACCGCGAGAGATAGTCGCCGTTGTCGGTGTTTGAAAACGGGGGTATGAGACTTTGATCCTTAAACCGGTATTCCATCAACCAGTTGTCGGGAATATCCCGATCCTTGCACAGGCGGTAGGCACTGACCTCTTGTTCGATGAATGAGAACAGCCAGCCGCAATCGAACAACCGCAGGTATTCAACTTTCTGATCCGGATTAATGATTAAGTAGACGGATGCAGGTGTGGGTGTATCGTAATCGGAGAACATGGCGTTGTAGAATTAGAATTTAAGACCTTTGCTCCTGCTTTCATAGAGCCTGTCCAGTTTATCCTGCGCTTGCTGTTGCATTTGGTTTTGCTCTGCCAGGCGGCCGCGTAGGTCGGGGAAATCACGATCGAGCAATTCCTTGGCACGACGTGACACTAATTCCGTGTATTGAGGCGTGCGGTCTTTTACCAGATCACTGAAAGAGGATCTATAGCTGAAAGTTTCAGGCATGCCATTCTGAAATTTATATATAAAATGTCCGGTTTCGGCGATTGCTAATAAGCGCATAATATTGAAATTGCGCTGGGTGCAGCTAAGGCCCGTCCTATTGTTCGGGAACACCAGTTTGTGATAGTTGCTCCATGTCGGAGCCATGTCTAAATGAAAGTATTCCAAACCATTGCCGAGGATTTTTTCTGATTCGAAAATTGCCGGGGCAAGGATCATTTCCTTCTGCCGTTGCGTCAATGACGGCTTGTAAAGCGGACAGAGATCGGCAAAATCCTGCAATTCGGAGTCAAAAGCCGGGAGTTTGGATATGGTGATCTCTGTCTCCGGCATTTGCGGTAAGAAGAAGTTGTCGGCGATGTTCTGCATGAAGCCTTCCAGCAGCCGGGCTCCTTTTGGTGTAGGGGTAAATAAAAGAACTCCCTGACAGGTTTTTACGGCTGTATATGCCCGGAACGGCGGCCGTGCAAGGTTAAGTTCAAAATCCGGATTCCCGTCCCGCGCGAACAGGTCACTAAGTGCAAGTGTGGGAATATCTCGGCAGGATGCGAGGAGCGGTTTGCAATGGATATGCAGATACAATGCTCTGTCCAAAGGAAGAATATGTAAAGGGGTGATCCCTTCCTCTAACAATGCAGGGCGGAGTTTTTGGAAAAAATCTCTGCGGTGCATTCCATCCAAGGATTTTATCCGCGGGATTTGCTCTTCGGAGAAGTGGTAATGAAACATCCAGTTATTCGGAAATAGCGCTTGGTCATGGGCACGCTGCACATTCTCCAGTGCGAACTCTTCGAAACCTTTGTCCCCCAAGTTGCAACGCCGCAGGTGGAGCGTGTCGTAAATTGGGCTTAACATCAGATAAAGGTCGGAATAGCTGTTTTTTTGTGTTTCCATAGTCATGTAATTAGAGTTTGGGCCCTTGGTGAAAATTTTCGGATGGAATCTCGATCATCAGACTTTGTTCGGGGTTTTGGGTGATTTGCCGGCGCTCCGGGAAATCCCTGTCGAGTAATGCCTGAGCCAGATGTTTGGCTTCTTGTTGCAGCGAGTCCATTTTTTTCGGATCGTCGCAGATTACAATTTCATCGGCTAAGTCCTTGAAATTCCCCAGATAGTGACAGACAAAATGCCACTCCGATGATAGTCGTTCCCTTGGGAAACCATTCTGATGTATCTGGTCAAGGATGGCGATGTCGAAGGTATGCGTATGGGGCTGGAGATTGACATTTTCACCACTGAGGAACAACGAGTAATTTTCGGAGGTAGGATGCATGTCATACTCTTTTGCCGGCAGTCCTTCCCGTAGAATATCAGAGTCGATAAGCGGCAGTTGCATCAGATCGCGGAAGGTAAAATCGCGTCCGTGGTAGTTGAAATTAAAGTTCAGGGTCGCACAATGTTCTTCAAGCAGTTTCTTATCGAGGAACGTATGCAGCTCGTATATTTTCATACGATCGATGTTCAGGCTGGGATCGAAATAGTGATCGGCACAGAATTGCATAAAACTTTTGTAAGCATCCTCCCCGGATACGCTTTTCCGGTCATAGAGGAGAACTCCGGAACCAATATCTACAGCCCGGCATGTCGGAAAAATATCGCCGCGTTGTCCGAAGATGGCGAAGAGCGTACTTATTGATTTGTAACCGGGTTGCTGAATGACATTGCGGTGCTGCCCCTCATCGGAAAACATATCGATGCCATAATTATGGCAATAACAGGCATCCCGCAGAGGAATGATGCTGACGGGTTTAATATTCTCGCGGGATGCTATGTCGTGTATACAGCGGAAAAAATTGCTGTGGTTGGCACCCGGAGCCAAAGGCGGCAGTTTGCCGCCATCTTGAAACTCGTAAGCGAACATCCAGTTGTCGGAGAGTGTTTTGTGATTCTTTTCCGGTGTTGGAAAGGACTTATGGATGAATGCGCGGAAATCCTCTTCACAGTATGTTTTATGAAGGATCTGCACGGCATCGGCCGAATAACGAGGATTTACCGAAATGAATACTGTGGAGGGTTGTTCGTTTTTAGGATTCATGGCAATGGATTATGAATTATAAATGTATGCAAGGCCGGTTTTCCGGGATGAGGTTTTCATCGATCGAAACAGCGGGTTCCAGCTCCCTGCCGCGTATTACGAATCCTTCTTGCCGGAGAATTTCTCCGGCAAGGGTCTTGAGCTGCTTTTCTATTTCCATTTTCTCATCAATATAGCTCGTATTATACTGTCGCTCTTTTAAATTCTCGAACCGGTCGATATAACTATAATCGTGATATTCGTCCTTCTCGACAATAATTCCTGTGCTTTCTGCAAAAAGTAGCCAAGCTATTTCGTCACTGCGGTTAAGAGGGTCATTGGGGTATTCACTGAAGAATCTCCAGTAGTTTTCGGGATAAGGGCTAAAATCATGTTCAACAGACTTTTCCCGGATCGGGATTTTTTCCGCTTCGATCGCATTTGCCAACAACAGATGGTCTTTCGAAGAATCATCCACTGTAAATTTATTTGCCTGCCTCGGCATATTGTCTCTGTCAACCCATACTGTTGAGATGGTGAGCCGATCGATGTCCATGCGGGGGTCGAAGAAATGCTTGTTGAGAAGAGCATAGAATGCGGACATCTGTTTAATGCCTGAATCGGTATCTGTAAACAGCCAACTGCTTTGTGGGCTTTCGATAAGCTCACAGTCCAGAAAGTTATTATGCAGAAGTACGTCCCGCACGAGGGGTTTGTTTGTACCGTCATAGAGTTCCGGGATGTTGATTGTATGGGGACTGTCGGGTACGATTCCATAGCGGGATATAAGATGTTGCCGAGGAACTTTAGAAATGAAAAGTCCGATATCATCTCTAAGATATTTATCATACATTATGGATATGTGGTTGTTAGGATGCTTAGACATTTCTCGTATCTGCTTTAGATAGGAATCGTTGTTGTCCGGTGAAATCGGCGGAATCATTTTCGGGTCCTGAAATTCAAAGCTCACGACTCTTCTCTGGAGAATATCGGGCGTTTGGTGCAAAAGAGCGTCCGCGGCTTCATTCCGGCAGTATCTATTGTAGTCCCGGAGTTCATTGCTGATGATCTTGATATGAACGGGCTTGAAGAACTTATCCACTGTGATGCAAAGTCTTGCAGGTTTGGATTTCGGCGCAGGATTCAAGTCCTTTTTAAATTCAGATTCCATTAGCGCTTTATTTTGAAGGTTTTGTTCTGCGGATTGCTCGGAAATCCCAAACTTTCCGTACAAACTACTCCCTTTTCTTTACCCCGAAGCATGGATGTGAAAAATTGATAAAGTTCTTTGAGCGTCATGTCGCCCAAGTCTTTATAGGGCGTTTTATTCGGATCGGTACGTTTGCAGAAAATGGTATAGTTCTCAAAACTCTGGGTGAGGTCGAATTCGCGTATCGAATGCCCTTGTTTGAGGATGGCAGGATCGACATAAGCCTCGTGGAATAAATCATCTTTGCTCTGCGAATTGAGGTTTGAGAGGCAATCTACTTTGTCTTTCAGGTCGAACGGACTGGCAATGATTTCCCAATACCGGAATTTGCCGCCCGGTTGTGACGGATTGAAGAAGTTTAGTTCGAGGTATTTTTCATAGGCTTTGCGTTGTCGCAGACCTTCCGAGGTATTTGTAAACAGCACGACTCCTTTTTCGGTTTCAACAGCCATATAGGAGCGGTATTCAGGTAATGCGACATTCGTTTGCGGGGTATTGTTCCCGAAGCCGTCTGTGGGCAGGGGGTAGTTTTCCTGTTGGCACAACACGCTTTTTTCCGCTTGAGGGGTTAAGGGAACAATGCCGTTTTTGAAGCAATAGATGACATCGGCGGCATTGACCGTATAGCGGCAGCGGGCATTGGAGCGTTCTGCGGCACGTGTTGTTTTCTCGAAGAAAAGTGACATGTCTTTAAGCGCCAAATTGGGAATATCCCGTTTGTCCGGGAATTCGAAATAGGTAAACCAGACATTAGGATCATGTCCTTCTTGGAGAATAAGAGAAACATCGTCGTGAATATGTCGGAGAAAGCCATCTGTTCCCTCTCCTTCCCGACTTGCATGAAGGATGTTGTGGAACCTGTCGTAGGTCAGATATAAGCTGCCGGATTCTTTATCAAAAAGGTCCATTGCGAATGTATTTACTGGTTTTCGATAAAAGGATATATCTCCTGTTCTGTTTCCATGTCCCACGGCGGAATAATGATCGAATCGATGCCGATCTCCGGGCATGGGATTTCTTCGATCGCTTCAACTTCCGCCAGTTTGCAGTGCGTCAGGCTTACCAGAGCCAGAAGCACGATTATGATGCTTATGAGTTTTTTCATGGTTCTTAGTTTTTTAAAAGTTCAGCTATTTCCGGGTCCAGATTTCCACGGAAGAGCATTCGTTCGTCCAATTCGCAGGCTTTCAGGAAATGTTCCCGGCCTTCGGTTTTGCGGCCCAGCCGGGCGCATGCAACGGCTTTGAGGTATTCGGTTGTATGCGAACGCTCCAGTCCGTTCAGCATTTCCAACGCCTGAGCGTCATATCCCAGCGAAAGGAGCGTTATCACGGTGTTGCGGTCCCGATAGTCATTGAGGATATATAGCGCCTTTGCATATTTTCTTTTTTGTAGCAGGTTTATGCCCCGCATATAGGCGGTATCGACTTCTCGGGTGTGTATGGTGTCTTTTACCATCCCGACACGCCGCAGGTCGTAGCGCATCGTCACAGCACGCAATGAGGGATAAACCGATTCTTTGAGGTATTGGTAATCCTGCGGATATAGTTCACGTATTGTCCGCTCCCGGCGGTCGGGATCGGAGTCGGTGTCGATCAACTTCAGTATTTCGGCGCGGTGCTGTAGGTTCTCGTCGCTGCGGATACGGGTTGTCAGCTCGTGCCAGTCTTCTGCGATCCACCGTATCTGCATAAGTGTATCGACTTGGGGGCCGATACATTTGCGCAGGTAGCCTTTGAGGGCATGGGCTCTGCCCTGCGCCAAAGTGCTGTTGCGGGCATAACGGCCTTCTGGGGAGGCCGAAGCGGTCAGCACGATGCTGTCCACGAAAAATTCCCGCTGGCCGATCAACCCGGCCATACGTGTCCTGATCTTGTCAAGTTCGGCGGCGTTCCGGCCGAGGGAGTCGAGAACGTGCGTATCGTTCAGGCGGAATTGGATGTAGTTTCTGTCTTGAACCGTGGCGTATTTTTCGATTATTTTGATTTTATAGCGGGTGGTTGTATCGGCAAAGGATAGCATTGATGACACATGGTAGGTCAGCGTATCGGAAGGGGGCAGTTTGTAGTAACTCTCGTCGAGTGCCATAACCCAGCCCTGTAAGGTGACAAGCATCGTTTTCGAGGTTTCATCCGTAGGTACTTCCTGCGAATAGTAGTATGAGATATGCCCCGGATGTTGAACGATGCTGTCCAGTCGTGAGCCTTCGCTGTAGGGATATTTTACAAAGCGGGCGAAAGCTCTTTCGGCTCCGATTTCCGAGGGGTTGAATACGTGCAGGTATTTGTTGTATTGCCAATAATCGCGGTCCTGAACACGGGAGAACAGTCCTCCGCGGATGGTAATGTCTTGCAGGGGATGTGCTTCTCCGTATTTATGCAGATAGGGAATTACCGCGATGCTGCGGCATGTACCCTGTAATTGCCGGGGCATGTCAATTACAAAGTCGATTGTAACTTTCCCCAGTCGTTCCGGGAGCGTTCGGGTTGTGGCGCGGATCGTCACCTCCTGTATCTGCATCGCCATGATGCGTTCGCCGTTCTCCTGCACCTCTGTCGGCACGAGGTAAAATCGGTTACTATCGCGCTCGATCTTCAACGCGGGTGGCTGGTAGGTCTGCTGCTCGCGTTCGTACTGTTCGCGGCTGACGTGCAGCACGTCCGCGCGGTATTGGCGACGTTCCAGATGCCCGGTTATCGAACAGCCGCAAAGCAACGCGGCCAAGCATACGGCAATAGTTTTCATTATCCTTTTCATTTTCTACTGCAATTTATATTCGACCAATCCGTTATCCGATGTGCGCTTAAATTCCGCGGAATAAGACGTTACTGTGAACGTGGCGTAACTCCCTAACCCGCTCAATGATACAGACCCTTTTCCTGTCGTATGGTCGGCTTCAATCTTCACCGTTACGATATACTGCTTTTTTGTCACGGCCCCACCGAAAGAATATATGTCGGCATTGGCCGTCACTTTCACGGTCAGGTCGTCCACTACGGGCTGCGAAGATTCCACGGTAACATAGAGCAGACCCGATGATGTGCTGAATGTCGGTTTGAGGTCGGCGGTGGCCTTAATACCCATTACCGATGTGATGATCTCCGCGCTGTGGCCGTCGGCGTCCGTGACGGTAATTTTCAGGGGATTGGGACCGACCATATTCGGTTTTACACGCAACGTATAACTGCCGTTCCCGTATTGGGTGAATGTTGTCAGAGGAACGTCGGAACCATAGCGACCATAGTACACGGACGGAACACCTTCCACTTTTACGGTGTAGTTCCCGGAGTAACCGGGTTGTGACACGGTATAGTCGATATATGCCCGGTCATAAACCGTCAGTTCATTTCCCTGCTGGGTATAGGTTATCGTCAGCTCCGGGTTCTTGAATCCTGTTGTCAGCACGCGCTCCATGCTGAATCCGTATTTGTCCGTAACCGTCAGGCGGAGCCGCACGTCGCCCGGCTCTGCCTGCGTATAGCTGATGTCAGCCGTTACGGTTCCGTTGCCCGAAAAGAGCGGATAAGGTGTGTCGGGGTTCCGTTCCACACCGTCGATGGCGACTATCCCCGTCCCGGCGTCGATATGATAGGACAAGTAATAGACATTTTCGGTGTCGTTCGTGGATGTAAGCCGCAGTTCGGTTGTTGCAAGTTCCCCCGGCGCATGGTTCCCGGCAAATGGCGTGACGGTGAGTTCTGCCGTCGATACCCGCCAGTCCACGGTGTTCAGACCGAGGATGCGGGCGTCGATGTTGTAAACCCGGTTGCGGCCGACATTGAAATCCGTCGTGTTGTTTTCTCCGAGATAGATGCGGTACACAACCTGCGTTCCGTCGGCTTCGCCCGCTATGGCTATGTAGGTGGCATGTTCCGGAGCGCGGGTTTGGTCTTTCTGCTGCTGGTAACCGATACCTGCAACCTCTCCCTGCCTGTTCTCCAATAAATAGTAGGTTGCGGCATAGGTCGTGGCCGACGTTTCTATGGGCGGCATGTCGGCAACGGCTTCGCTGCTCTCGGCGCGGCTGGAGCCGAAAAGAGTAGCAGAACGGGGAACGCTGCGAAGCTGTATAAACTTCACGCGGAAAGACTTTGCGAAATCCGCGGCCACGGTGTAGCTGAAATTGACCTTTGCCACGGCGCGAATGAGCGATACGGCGATCTGCGTGTCACCGCGCACGGTGACGGACTGCTGCGCGGACATGGGAAAGGGAGCATCCGCGAGGACCGCAGGATCCCGTTCGACGTGCAGCGTACGAACGAAATCCTGCGTCCGCTCGCCTGCGTCGTGTCCGAGGTTGGCAATGGCATACAGCGTGTAGTCGCCTTTGGGCAGTTCCAGTACGACGGGGCGCACCGGAGCAATATAGAGGTGTCGGGCCGGGTCGCCGTTCGCAGGAAACAAGTACAGGTTAATGTCGTCAATGCGGGTGTCGTCCGTCGCGGCGCGTGTCGGGGACATGGCCCCGCAGCGGAACGTCATTGCAAGCTGCTGTTTGGCCTGCGTCGCCGGGTTAAGCTCTATGTCCGAATCCGAGCAGGCGCAGCAAAAAAGCATCATGCAGACGACGGTATAAATAAGTTTTTTCATGCTGCTGTTAGAATAAGTAGTTAAAACTGATCTCCGCCCGCGAGGGGCCTACAACCCACCGCTTGTAGTGGTGTATGAAGATGGATTCGTATTCGGGCGGGATGCGGTCGCGGCGGGTGTCTTTCATGTAAAAGACCCCGATGCCGATTTCGGCTGTGACGTTCCATCGCTTTGAGAGCAGCCAAGCATAACCATAGCTGAATCCCAGCCCGGCCATGCCGCCTTTGTAGTAGCGTCGGGAACCGCCGTACAGGTAATTTCCATAGGTTAGCTGGCCGCCGATGAAATGGCCCACGAACGCTTCGTAAAGCCAGCGTTTCGTGCCGATCTGCGCGGCATATAGCCGACAACTGAACGAATCGGAGTTTATGGGATTCCAGTAGGCGGAAACGTCGAGCGTCCACTTGTCCGCGACGGCGGCATCCACTCCTACGTTCACCGTTGCGGTGAGTGCGGCCAATGCGTTTACTTTGGCGCTGAAAAACTGCGCTGCGGCCAACTGGGGTTTGCCCCAAAAAGCCAGCAGGCAAAGCGATAAAATGATGATGTGTCTTTTCTTCATGGCTTTTTATTCTCTGATGCACCGTATGGGATTTGCGGCGTAACGATAGTAATCAGAAGTGTCGATAAACGAGGGTACGGAACCCGTCGAGAAAATAATCGAGGTGCAGGAAATATCGCCATACCGACAGGATGACGTTCCCCAGAACATATAGTAGGGCGCATTGGTATAAAGTCGTCCGAGCTGTCCGTTATTCATAAAGCGAGTTTCAACGAAAGTCCCACCGATAGGAATATTCGTGGTACGATTACCATTGTAATGAATCGTTACATAATAGGGCGACGACTGACTTACCCGCTCGATTCCGGCAAAATCTTCGGGGCTGGGAACTTTCCAACCAACGGGGCACGGGTCATAGATAGATTTGTAGCTTACCTTGCTGATATTGTTGTTGCTTGTCGTGACGTTACCCCAAAGATTCGGATGATGATTGTAAAGCCAATCCACAACAGATGCCCATTCTTCCCAATCTTCGTACATGGCATCGCTCATAAAGGTTGTCGGGTGGGCAATCGACCACTCTACGGTCATTACGTCATAGGGGCTTTCAGTTCCGGCATTCCGGGGATAGCTGACATTAAATGCGAATCCTTCGGTATAGACCACTCTTTCACGTTCATCGCTGTTGCAGCTTGCCGGATGGATGAACGGGTCTTTGCGGCCCCATTGGTAATACAGCCCGCGGGATGCGGGCTGTGTGCAATCGGTAGTGATCGCTCCGAGGTTTCGATCCATGAACACGGCCCCGGAAACATAGGTCTGTGCTGTCGATGCCGGGTCGTAATCCACGGACCAGATATGCCACGACCAAATGCAATTATCTGTAACGTCGAACAATCCTATCACGGCGTTTCCCCGCACGGTCCCCGTCGAGAAAGAGATACGGCTGTCTGCAAACATTACATCTTCGACAACTTTGCTATCCGATTCCCAAAGCATACGAGCGGAAATCCCGTTAAGATTTAGGGCCCAAATATTCTTCGTGTTTTTGCCGTTGCCCTGCACGGTTGCATCGAAGGAATATTCTGTATTCAGTTTGGGTGCAATGTAGCAATTTGCCGTACCGTCGCTGTCCAGCGGAGATGTCGCAGGCGAGAATTTCGGATAGATAGCAGCGTTGGCCGATTTCGGCACATAGAAATAGGTTGTCGATATTGAAAGCCGCGTCTTATAACCATCCGTGGAGTACCATCCCTCGAACCGATAACCTGCCGCGGGCAGTGCTACCAGCGTGCAGCCCATTTCGTAACACATTGCAATATGGTCACGCACTCCGGTGACCTGTACGGAATACAGCGCGTCGGAAACTTTCACCTTGCCTTTGCCATTGTCAGGGGTATCGACTATAACGTCGAGTTTGTTGGCAAAGCGCCGTTCAAATTTGAAAGACTGCGCATAGCCGCCGTCGTCCTCGATTGTCACGGTGTAGGAGAATTGTGAATCGGCAGACGTATATACGGGTTTGTCGTAATGCAAATAATATTCGTTCAATCCCGGCTGGTCCGTTAGCTCCAGGTCACGCCCGGAACCGATGGGAGTATCGTTCACGAGAATATGCCCCGTGTCCCCCGAAGCCGTTATCCGCCCGCAAAGCGTCAGAGGTGCGGGGTTACCATCCACCTCGATTAACAATTCTCCATATTGATCATTGAGGCAATAGCCGCCGATCATATTGCCGGCATACGTGTCGTACACGTTAAGGGTGTAGCTGCTGATGCGGGTATCTACTTCGTTGTCCCCATTGATGGTGATATTGAATGTCTGGATTGTGTTACGCCCTATGTCGAAATTATCAGTATTATTTTCTCCAAAATAGATAGAATATGACAGTACTTTCCCACCCCGAACCGCCCGCACCAGCAAATAGGATGCGTTTTTGGGGGCGTTCCGGGCGCTTTTGTCGGCTTGCGAAGTAATGCCCGGAACGCGGCCCTGCCTATTCTCGAAGATATAGCATACGCCCGAAAATGCCGCGCCCCCGGCGGCCGGGATTTCCGAGTAGAATCCGGAAGTATAATCGGCCTTGTTTTCGGAGGGCCGGGCGGAGGTGAACAGCAGCGAGGTGCGGGGAATACTCATCAGCCGCACGGATTGAAGTTTGATGTCCCCTGCAGTATTGGCGACACGAATATTATAGGCGATCTTCGCCACGCAACGCCGGACCTCAATAGTCGGGAGCGTAACCACCTCTCCCTGCGCCGAAGCTGCAATCGTTACGGTTGTCTTCGCCGACATCGGCAGATCGTCATACGCGGGTCTGGAAGCTATGGAACAGGCTTCGAGTTCTGCCGGGGATAAGTCTGCCATATCCGCATGGAGGTTCGCGGCAATGTAAAGGTCGTATTCTCCGACGGGACATTCGAATTGCAAGAGCGGCGACTGCGTATAAATGTGAAGTTTGAATGTGTTGCTTTTCCCGAACAGATATACGTTCAGGTCTTTAATCTGCGTTTCGTCGGTGGCGCGGGTAATGCGGTCTGCGGGTCGGGCCGTAATGCCCACCTCTACGGACACGTTTTTTATCGGCGCATCCGCGGCTGTTTTATCGTGTATGCAGCCTGTAAACCAGATCGAAAGGGAAAGCAATGCGAACAGTAAATATTTCATCTGTGATTGTTTAAACCGCCCGCGCCCCGAAAGGTGCGGGCGGTGTTGGTGAATAATTCGGTTATGCTCCCAGATCGACGGACTGCGTGATCGGGCTTTCCCACTCGGCGACCGACACGGAGACTTGGCAATCCTGCCCCACGAGGCCCGTGAGGTTAGCTGCGATACGGTAGTAGCCGTTGCGTGCGATCTCGCCCCCGGTCTTGCCTGTCAGCGGTACGGTATAAACTACCTCCATGCGGTCGGCGGTCGTGGATGCGTTCCCGTCGGCGTCGTATGTCGCGGTGATCTCCAGCGCTACGCGGCTTGCTTCGGCGAGGGGGCCGTTCTCGAAGAGGTAAAAGAGGTTGTTATACTTCCCGGATGTTGCTGTCGCAGTCTGTGTGTGGGTAAAGCTCATGGCTCCGGGTGTCGGCGTGGCCGGGGCAATGATCGGCGTCTGGCTGGCGGCCCGCAGCAGCTTCGTACCCGTTACGGTCAGGGTCCCGGAATACTTGCTGGCGAACGCCGGGTCGATGGATGTCTGCACGGCGACTTTGGCGACGGTACGTTTGAGTGTCAGGGGCACGGATGTCGTGGAGCCGTCAGCAACGGCTTTGCTCACTCCGGCAGTCATTACGAAGCCCCCGCTGCGCTTGGCTTTGGTCGAAACTTCGGCGAACGTGCCGTTGTAGTCGGCGGCGGCGGTCTCCAGTTTGGCGAGCAGCGCGGATTTCGTGGCAATGCCCGACAGCGACAGATTAGCGACGGCATAAAAGTCGCAGGTCGTACCGGCCGTGGCATGCGGCAGGGCGAACGTTGCGGAGCGGGCCGTGAGTTCGGATGCTGTGAAATTGCGCAGCACGATCAGGTCGCCTTTGGCGTTGAACACGTACACGGAGAGCGAGGACAGGGATTTCTCCCACGCTTCGGCGGCCGCGGCTTCGGCAAAGAACGCACGGGTCGGGGTTTCGTCGGTGAACGTCATGGTTACGGTTGCTCCGTGGGTATCGGGCTTGGGGTCCGGTGTTCCGGTTGCGGGTTCGTCTTTGTCGCAGGAATACAGAGCGAGTGCGGTCAGCGCCGCGATAAACATTTTTTTCATTGTTAATAGTGTTTTTTCTGTTGTGACAGTTGTAATTTTTATCGTTGGTTTGCCGGGCGTCCCCGCCGTGGCGTGTAAATGTTGTTTTGTTGAAAATAGATTCGAAGTGTGTTTGTCAGCTCAACAATCAAGTGATTATATTCGCTGCGGGCTACCATGCCATCATCGAGGTTATATCTTGCGAAGACATCTTCGCAATACGTTTCCAGCGTTAAGGCGAGCGAACGTTGCCGATGGGCGGGAATCATCGGGAATTCAGTTGCCAGAATACATCGCAGCGTGTCGAAGCGGGAGAAGATCAGATCTTCATAAAGGACTGTATCGGCACGGGCTGAAGCCGCAAGAGGGCTTTCACCGGATTCAATAGCTTCCTTGTAAGTCTGGGCCGCAAGATTACTGCGTGTGCCGATGAGTTTATAAGCATGGATGAGCCGGGGGTGTCTCTCCCGGATGAACTCTTCAAGTCGGTTCCGGTAATAGAGAGGGTCTGTTAATTGGTTTCGTTTCATGCCTTGAAGAATTCGCCGGCTGTGACCGGCTTTGGTTTACATCCTTGGGCCCTGACTCCGGTCCTGTCCTTCTTCGGGGATGTGAGGCGCCATATAGGGGGCTTCCTGCGGCTCCATCGATTCGGGAGGATCACTGATCGGTCCCTGCGTCTGAGTCTGCTGTAGGCTTGCTGCCTGTTTCTGATAGTCGATGAACTCGCAGGCATTGGTCTCAGTGTTAAGTCTGAAATCTTGGGTGAATGGCCTTCCGTCCCGTCCTTTGTAACGGTAGCCTTTCATTACTTCGCCGGCGAAATATTTATCGACCTCTTCTTTCGGCATTTGGGTCCTGATATGTTCCGGGAGATAAGGACGTTCGTAATGCGGGTCGTCTACGACGTAATCCCTGCGGTGAACATCGAAATGCGCATGACCGGAGAAATGGTTGTCGTTGCCGGAGTAATTACAGTTTTCCAGCAGCACACTGCCGCCGCGTTCGAATTCTTGTTTCCGCGAAGGGCCGATGAATTGCCCGAAGATGTAATCCGGAATTCTGACATCTTTGCAGGGAACATAGATCATGCGCTGAGTATCTTTGTTGAAGCCGACAAAGCAATACTCTCCGTCATGCTGCATCAGACGGTTCAGGGTCTTCTTCGCGCGAAGATCGTTGATGTCTTGTTTCGTCAGTTCCCTTCGCAGACGTTCGTCCGTTCGGTATTCAGGTTCGGAAAGAGCAGATTGAGCCTTGAAGCCGATTTCCCCGTTTTGGTCGAAAAAACAGTGCAGAGAATAGGTACTCTCCTTGGTGATATGTCCGGTTTGCACCGCTTTGACCGGGTATAATTTGGTCTGTCTGCCGACTTCCAGCAGTTTGAAGGCTCCGTCCTTTTTCATTTGTTCGATGTCGAAGCCCTCGGCGGCCAGTTCCGCGATCGGCATACGGGCGATGTCGAAGGTGATCCGGTTGAGCTGTGCCGTGTAGGTCCGGTACTTCTTGACGGTTTCAAGAATCACGGCGTTTTGGGGATCGTCGGAGAGCTTGCGAAGTTCCTCGCCGATCAGCCCTACTTTGTCGAAGGGAACTTTGTAGAGTTCAGGAATGGTTTTCCTGTCGCGGTTTTCGGCGAACGCCCGACGGTACTCCATGTCGAAGAAATTGGCGACTTCGCGGCAGTTGTTGCACTCGTAAAAACGAGGCTGGTTTTTCCCGGAAGGTTCAACCCAGATTAAACTCGGCGAGCCCTTCTCGTCCTTGAGGGCGCTGACGACTTTGACGCTGCCATCCAGAGGATAGCGTAGCAGGATGGTTTCCTTGTTGGGATCAGGGCGAACGGGCATCGTTTTTTCCGCCGGTTCTGTTTGTTTTTCTTTTTTTGCCATAATTAAAAAATATAAGGTTTAGTGGTCCTATGATGCGAAGATATATTGCTGATTATTAGATTGTTCTCCGTGTCACCCGTTGGCGCTCGCAGTCCGTTCCTGACACTATGGACCAAGGAGCGATCCGGTTTATTTTCCGCCTGCAGGCTGTTTGGGCTGGGGAATAAGATGCCGGAGTTTGGGGTCGTTTTTGATGCGTTCCATCTCATCCTTGATTATTTGGTTGACCTCGGAACGGATGCGTTGGTAATTATCCTCGACTTGTGTTTCCATGCAGTCATTTCCGTTCTCATCCTGAAAGATTGTTATATCCGGAATCGGGACATAAGCGGCAGTCTCGCGTGCTACGGCGTCGTTGTCAACGACAATCTGGGCATGGAATATTTTCTGGTCGATTTTCTCATCGAAATTATCACAGACTGATCCGACGAACATGCCTTGACTGAGGTTTGAAATCTTGGAGGGAGGAATCAGACTGTCGAGTTGCGTGTTGATCGACGTGGATTTTTGTTCCGGGGAGATTGACATGGATTCACGTCGCTGGAGGATTTTACCGAAACGTTCTGAGATGGTTTTGGCGGTTTCTCCTACGACCTGTCCACAGAAAATATTTCCGACGGTATTTTGAATGACTTTGGACTCTTTGTCCCCGTAATCGCGGGTAAGCTGCGAAAAGTCTTGCAGTCCGAGGCACACAGCGACTTTATTGCTTCGGGCCGTGGCAATAAGGTTATCCAAGCCGCGAAAGTAGATCGTCGGAAGCTCGTCGATGATAATGCTGGATTTGAGTTTGCCTTTTTTGTTGATAAGACGGACGATGCGACTGTTGTAGAGGCCGAGGGCTGCGGAATAGATATTTTGGCGGTCCGGATTATTGCCTATGCACAGCACTTTGGGTTCTTGGGGATTGTTTATGTCCAGTGTAAAATCATCTCCCGACATGATCCAATAGAGTTGCGGGGAGATCATACGTGAAAGAGGAATTTTTGCCGATGCAATCTGGCCCTGCAACTGATCCTGCGCTCCACCGCGCCAGGCATCCATGAAAGGTGACAGGTAGTTCTCAAGTGCGGGATATGAGGTTAGTATGACAAAGAGATCAGCATAGCGTTTATTCAGCAGTTCGATCGCATGCGGGAAGGTGCAAAACTTTCCGTCTTTGTAAATTTTTAGATACCAGATAATTGCCGCCAGAAGAATAATTGGCGATTCCACGAAAAAATCGCCCTGTTTGGTAATCCATGTTTTATTGAGATTCAGCATAATGGTGTACGCACTCTCGTAAGCGTCCGAGATGTCGGTCATAAATGCCGGATTTATTGGATTGCATCGGTGTGATTTCCTCGGATTATCGAAGTTGATGACATAGAACTTCGGGGGTGTTTTGTAACAGTGGAGATGTTTGCGCAAGTGGTTGTATACAATGATCGATAGATCATCGAATTTGAAATCATAAACATACATGGCGAAACCTTTCTCGATCTGCTGTTTGATGAATTGATTAATTACGCAATAGGATTTTCCGCTGCCCGGGCTGCCGATAACGGCGACTGCCCTTGCTGGATTTACTACATTTGCAAATCCATTGTGCCATTGTTTGTTATAATAGAATCGTGTTGGTAGATTTACGGAATATTCATTCTTGATTAATCGGGTTTCCTGCATGAAACTTTCATTCTCATCGTTGAATGGGTCATCCATCATACGCTCCGACATCATCCGTCCAAGCCAGATGCCTCCGGTGAGTAGGAAAACATATCCGATCGCCAAGATGATAGCATACAGGGAACAAAGGAGCATTATGTCCCCGCGTATATGTAAAAAGATGCCGCAGCCGAAAAACAGCAGGGTCCCCAGTGATAAGCAGGAGATGATTTTTTTGCGGGTTATCTGTTCATTGCGCACGCTCCGCGTCCCCCAGCATGAAAGAGCGAGGAATAGCAGGCAGAAAAGTTTTGAATAGATAGGAGCTTTGAAAAGATGCGATGAACGGTGAAAACCGGAAAGGATTCGGTTTATGGTCGGGTGCGTTCAGCCGAGGGATTCCATCCAGTCGAAACAGAACCAGTAGATATGAATTAGGAGAATGAGAATGCTCAGTGCCCGCATAAATTGCATGACTTTGGCAAGTCCTCTCAGGTCGTCTTCGCTTTGCATGCCGTTAAGATTTAGGTCCGGCAAAGGTAAATTGCAGGGATGTTTTTGGTGCTGATTTCTGGGTCTTGGCACTCATTGGCACTCATAGGTCTCTCAGGACACTGAGGAAAAAAGGGCTGTTATAGAAACAGCCCCGGAAAGTTTAGGCGTTACTGTTGACTCAGGCGGATCAATATCTCCCGCATTTTGTCGAGCAGAGGTGTTTGGTGGATTTTGCGGTTGATGGCTGCGTTGCGGAGTACGGCATAATTGGGTATTGTAATATTGAATGCCCATTCGAAGACCCGGATAATTTCGGTGAGTTTTGCGAGTCTTTTTTCTGCCGTTACGCACAGTCCCATTTCGAAGAAAGGAGTAATGATTTCCACCAAGTTCGTAGGATGGAACCCTTCGCTCAGATGCAGCGGGGAGACAAACATCTTTTCATTTTGTCCGGCAAAGGTCGGATGAGACAGCTCGAAGGTGATGATTCGCAGTTCTCCGCGCAGCACGTTCAACGCTTTGCTGCAGTAAAGTTCTGCCGTTGTATCCCGGTCCGGGATTGCATACAGACGTTTTGGGATTTGCTCAAGTTCGATACGGGCGTGATCGATGGTCCGCATGACTTTAGAAGAACATTCGCTTTCGGTGAGCTTTTCGGCATGCCGGCAGAAGTTTTCATACGCATTCTGCCAGACGCATGGTTCCAACTGCACATGGGAGGCTTGGGTCGCTTCCTTCAACAAGGATAGCAACTCCTCTTGGATCAGGAGATTGTCCATAAATTTAAGTGTTAGGATTAAACAAAAACCCCAGGGCTGGGAATCTCTGGGGCAGAATTGTCTTCCATGTGCAGCTTGAAAACTATGAATGTCCGGATAGGAAAAGTAATAGTTCTCTGCGTTCGGATGAACTGAGAAATTTAGAATGGGAGAAAGGGTGTCATCAAGGCTTCTTGGGGAAGGCTTGATGATTAATGGTAATAGGACATGGCATAAAAAAGCAAAATACTCAGTTGCGGCTTTTAGTTTTAAAGTGGTTCTACGTTATTTACCTTCTATCTGAACATAATTGTAACTTTTAGTAAAGACGATTCATTGGGAGAAGAAACCCAATTCGCACCTGAAAATCATAATAAATATTTTAAGCCTGAGCATGAAGCAAGGTCCCATGATAGTATTAGAGACTACGGCAACTAAAATAAGTAATCGAAGGTTCAATGGATATTGTGTTGCTTTCGCCCCCCCCTATATCAAGAATGGATATGCCGTTGCATGGCGGGTGCGAAAAGCCGAAGAATAATGATCTTTTGGTTTAATATGGATCGGGAGATTATTGCGGCTGTATCCGAGAATTTTCCCCATCCCGGCTGGCGCGGGAAGCTGCATGCCTCCGCGGAAGGAGCAAAAGAAAGGACGGGACGATGTAAGCCATCGTATGCCCTAACAGACTTTGGTGCATCGCCCGTCCTGTACCCGGCGGCGTACACGACGCACCGGGCGGGGTTATTTAGATTTGGTTGGTGGGATCGAAAAGAGGGGGCAGCAACATCGCCGGCTCTTGCAAAACCGGCGTTCCCAGTTTGAATGTCTAATCCTACACAGTAAACTGCCCCCAGACTGTTGCCACGGCATAAAGCCGGGTGATGGGTTTGAAGAAAGCGGGAACGGCGGATGCGCGGACTTACCCGATCCGCGCGATCCTCACTTAATTCGTTATATTCTCCCTTTTCCGCTGTTCCCGCTGTGATAACGGGATGCGGGGACGTGTGACCCGCATCCCGACCCTCTGTAAATAAGCCGTGACAATTTGCACGTTGGTCACCATTGGTTTTATTTAGATTCGGGTTTTTGCAGCCCGGACCCTCGGCCTCGGCCGTGTTGGTGTCCGGGGGTAAAGATACGGATGCGGTTCCGGTTACTTGATTGTTGTGGGAGTACGTCCGGATGGACGCTTGGGGTGGAACCGCATCCGTTAAGAGTTGTGCCGCCGTTGTTTTTAGACAGTGAGAATCGGGATGGGGTGCGGAGGTCTCTGCCTTCCCGCAATAACCGTCCTTTTCGTCCGAGTTGCCATAGGCTTGAACCGAACGAAGAACGGCGGCATATATCGTGTTTGTGGTGAAGTCGAAAAAAGGGACGGCCGGGATTATCATCCTCACGCGGCGAATGCATGAGTTACCAGATTTCAGAGCCACTGCCGTCCCTGTATATTTCCCGCCGCACGGCGCGAAGACGCCCGACGATATGGTTTCGCCGTGCATGTTCCGCCGTATGGTAAGGGATCGTGTCATTTTGTGCCGGATTTTTCGAGTTCTTCGCGGATAAAGTCCAACGCGGCCAGCTTGTCGAATTCGGCCCGGATTTTCGTCTTGGCTTTGCGGTTGAAGCGGTTGATGTAGGGACGTATCTTTCCGGCATCCCACTTGGTCAGGCCGTAGCGGTTGATGATTTCGGGGGTGAGCCGGATGGGAGTATTGAGCCGCAGATGGCGTTCGCATTGTTCCTGCAGGAATTTCATGTAGAGCTGTTTGAGGAGCTTTTGCGAGGGTAATTCCGCTTTGCTGTTTGTAAAACTCGTCCCCAGAGCAACGAGTTCGAATTCGTCGATACGGTGGAAGGTGCGTTTTTTCGCCAGAAATTCTTTCAGCGTGTATCGTTCGCGGGGGTACAGCCATCCGTCTACCTCATGGCTGCCGTTGCGGTTGTTCCAGTACAGCAGGCGGTCGTAAGTCCTTTCGACAGCGAAATAGTCGAGGGGCAGGTTTTCGAGCAGCACGTAGATGTGATGCTGTTCCTCGTACAGGGCCGTGAAGAAGTCGAGCAGGTATTGTTTCATGTACCTGATTGGATAGCCGTAGATTTCCCGAATCTTTTCGGCCGTCGCTTCGTCCTCGTAGGGCGGGAGGTAAAACAAGTTCTCTTTCATGGGGAAATCCGGGTTTGGTGAGAAGAAAGCGAGCCGGCTGATCCGCACGCAGAGACGGACTGCATTGGGGATGCTGCATCCGAATCAAGGCGAATCAACCTGCTCGCACGTCCCGCAGTAGGTTTGCAGGACGGAGTTACTTCTGATGCTATGAAAACTCCACTTGGGAAAGTGGCTGGAGAAAAAAGCGCACCGCGGCTGCCTATGCATCGGGAAAATCCGACATTCGGAACCACACCGAATTTAAGTTTATACCGGGGTGCGTTTGGTGAAAAAACGGGCGCGGGGACACTATGAAGAATTTTGTAGTGACGCAACTTCACACAGAAATGTGTCACCCACGCCCGGCCCGGATGCAGCGACATCGCGGGAAGGTTCAAATGGTTAGCTTGGTTGGTATTGATAGAAGAAACCCCGGCAAATGTCACGGCGGATCGGGCTTCCTTGCACTCGCCCGAAGTTACAATAACCTCAAATTTAACCTTTTTAAAATATATTGGCCGTGGCAAATTGCCGGGGTAAAACTTCGAGAAAAAAACGGGGCGCAGGTTGATCGGGCCTGCGGCCCCGACCCTAAAATTATGCAGCCGACTCTGCGGCCCGTTTTCCAATGGGGCATAATTTTTAAGGGTGATAGCGCCAGCGTTTTGGCCGGGAGACCGGACCAGATTGCAGGCAGAAAAAACGGGCGCGGGGACACTATGAAGAATTTTGTAGTGACGCAACTTCATGCAGAAATGCGGACCCCGCACCCGGCCCGGATGCTGTTGCATCGCGGGGAGGTGGTGAGCTTGGTGGATAAAGTTAGATATAGAAGAAACCCCGGCAACAGGCACAGCTAAGCCCGCCGATCTGAGCAGACCGCCGGACGCCAAAAACGCCTCCTTCTTCTGATTGATTTTCCGTGACATTGTAACCGGGGTTAGTTGTTGTTCAACTTTCCCGGCCCCTTACGAAAAACGAGCGCAGGTGCAGTCCACTCACCGGCCTTCGGAGCCTTAGCTGGTACTGTCCTTGCGCCCGAAGCTCCTGTGTGAAGCTGCGGGCCGGGTGTTTCGGATAACCTATGCACCCGGCACGATGTCAATTAAAAAGACACGGAGCGCAGGTACAGACCTCTCCCGCTCGGCCTTCGGAGCCTCAGATCGACGATCTGCCCTTACGCCCGTGCCCGTCCCCACACCGAGGTGTAGGGACATAACACAGGTTTCAGACAATTTTACGTCGATCCTTAAACCTACCTAAAAGGTAGTCCGAAGTTTAGCGGGAACAAGTAAAGGTTGTCCTAACCTTTATTCTTTACAATATGTCACGGCAAAGGCCGTGTATTACTCCGCAAAGATAACATAACTTTTTCGTTTTAAGTTGATGCTATCCGCCGAAATCGTCCCTATACTAAAAAGAGACGGAACGTGAACCCGGCCTATCGAGGATAGGCCCACGCTGTCCCCTGCACGAGAGGTATGCGTGCTTGCGTTACTATGTCCCGTAGGTCGTGGAATACCCGTAAAGCCTAATAACACAAGAAGCCCACGCCCGTCAAGGTGTAGTGCCTGTAAAGTACTGCTTTCCGACGAGCGTGGTTACGACCCGTCGTGACGCCTCTTATTGCCGCTTTACTGTAAATTTCCACGTTTACGGGGCAGCAACGCGATTCACGCCTTTCGGCGAGTTCGCAATTCAAAGGTAAGTACTAAATCTTTCTTCTGCAACTTTTTTCTCAAATAGATTACAGGGCTGGCATCTTTTTTTTCTATTTTTTCCGTGTAATGGGCGATCTGGGCCGTTATGAAGGTCTGCATCGACGCACAAATACCCGTCACCGGGGTATCGGTACAATCATCGCGCCGGGCTTGTCAGCCCGCTGCCCGTATATTATTGAGGGTAAACGGACTTATTTGCCTGAACTACGGCTGAACCGCCTGTCACTATCTGCAATTAAAGTCTCCATGTCGAATGTTATTCTGCCGCAAATATACATTATTTTCCTTTCTACACACGATTTCCGTTCCGAAAAAGACCCGGTAAATCAATTATTTAGCCTGTTTTTTTATTCTCTCAAATCAATTACAACATAATGTATTTGAGATTTCGAGTTCTTTGTATTATGGTAAGAATTCCCAGAAACGAAGAACTTGTCCGTTACATAGCCTACCGGCTGCGGGAACTGCGTTTGGCGCGGGGCCTGTCGCAGGAAAAGGTGTTGTTTGAAACAGGCGTCCGTGTCGAGCATATCGAAATGGGGCGCAACAACATTACCATCTCGACACTCCATGCCCTCTGCACCTTATACGGCACGACCCTACATGAATTTTTCACGCCTTCCGTTGAGCCGGAAACAACCGACGCACCTGAACCGACCGACAATCCGGAAATAAGCGACGACCATGAGCAAGAAACACATCCGCAATAACGAGGTGATCAATAGGATCGGGGCCGGGTTCCGCGAACTGCGCAAAGCCGCGGGCAAGGGCCAAAAAGAGGTGATAAAGGAGACCGGCATCAATGTCGGCAACATCGAAGCCGGCCTGTTCAATCCGATGCTCGACACCATCGATCGTCTGTGCCGCTACTACGGCACGACGCTGGGCGAGTTTTTCCGGGAGTTGGAAATGTAACACCAATATAAGGAGAATATGAATACCTACATTACATCTGAAAATATCGAAGAGATCAAGCGTCGGCTTGATTTTTTGGCGAATAATTATGATGTTAAATATAAAGATGTAAAAATAGGTGTAGATTCTATTGAAATTTTATTTGCAGAGGAAAAAGATTACATAATATATCCTGTTGAAGATTTTTTACTCTACACTAATAATATACAATCCTTAAAGGGGGTAAACGAAAGTACAGTCCGAACAGATAGTATAAGGCAGTCTGTTATTAACCTAAAACATGCAAGGTTATTCATAGATGTATTTTCTGACATACACTATACTGTATTGTTGGTTGAGAGTCCCTTACTAATAGGGCTATTAAATAATGTAGAGAAATGCACTGAAGATGAGCGATTATGTTCGCCATGTTCATCATTTTCTGCCATTGAGATAAGATATGATTCCCCGGAATATGTTTTACCCGAAGAACAAGAGAGTGATATTATTAACCGTGTTTTGTACTATTTGATAGATAAATACAATTTTATAAATTTTTCTCTCGACAACCGTTCTGTTCGCAAGGTGAAATATACGATCAAATTAGATTTGACAAAGGATTCAACCCAAACACATCCAATTCAAATAGCTTCTTTACCTCATTGTTCGCCTATTCTGGATTTATATTCTGAAGCCCTGCTAATAAGAAATAACGATATTAAATTCCTGTATTTCTATAAGGTGATCGAGTATATCTCTCCAATAGTCGCCAAAATCAAGGCCCATGAAGAGTTGTGCCGGAAATTCTCTTCCGGGATTCCGGCAACTGGGAATGTCGATTCTCTGGATTCCGGATTATCCATGAGGGCACACGATAAACACATAAAGGATCGTGACCTTGTAAAAATCGTAATGGAACAATGCGACATCGTTAAGCTCTACGAATTCCTTCCAGAATGGGTGCAGGAGCGGTGTCTCAAAGAAACAAAAGCCAGCAAACAACAATCCGCCATCGGCATTGTGGCGGAGAAAGAAAGGACGATCAAGAATAAGGTTGCGGTCATTCTTTATGCCACGAGGAATAGTATCGTACACGCGAAAGCCAATTTCAAACCAACAGAGAACGAGTGTCCTGAGAAAGATTTGTATCAGCTCAATATTTTCATGCGGAAGTTGTGCAAGGATTTGATCTCTTGGAAAGACAAACACCCGGAAATCACGCTCAAATAATAAGGGAATATGTATTCAGACAAATTACTACTGCTCAAACTCGATGACATTCAAGAGGGGCTGTATCGGCTCGACTACAATCTCAATGCTTCAGACAGCCTTGCTATTTCGAAACTGTCGGATATGTCTACAAGCCTTTCCGATATACAGAATTGTATTGTTGCGCACAGTCAGAACACATTTCTTGGTGTGTCTTGGGACATTCTATTACCGGCGTTAATCTCGCTCGGTATTTTTATTTTAGGAGTCTGTATTAACATTTTGTATCGGAGAAAACAAAAGCAGGAAGAACGTGAGGTTGTAAAAGACGCTATCGTAATCTGGGCAGAAGAAAATATACCTATTTTGCGGAAGTACATTCATTCGATAAAGACGCTCGCTGATAAAATTAAGAAATCGGACGAAATACTGCCTCAAGCCTTTCCAGTGCAGCAAATTACCATTGATGTACTTTCGCAATTTACCATTGATCGGCTGACTGATTCCCTGCATCGAGGTATATCAGAAAAAAATGAAATAAAAGGAAAAAAACTAAATTCCTATTTGTCAAGTGTATCATATTTAATCAGCATACAACCTGAGATCAGAAAGATATACGACGATTATAATTCATACAGCAATAAATTTCTTTTGGAATGGAATGAGCTTTGGCCTGCCTACCAGCAGGATGTAGCATTAAATTATAATAGAATTATTAATATGCCTATGATGTCCTCAGAAAAGGTATATTACTCTATTTTGACAAATCTTATTACCGTTGCTTTAAACGCCATTCCATCAGTAAATCCGCAATTTTCACGGTTACATAACCTTATATTAGTGATAAAACAATTTGACAGCTCTGTTGTAAAAAGAACCCCTGCAATTATAAAGACGCATTTTCTCGCAGGTAAAGTTTTTGTAATTGCAGAGCAAATAAATGCAATGAAAGAGTATAGCAAAAATTTTGCAGCTTATGCAAATAATATTGAAGCTTCTGTCGAGAAGTTCGAGCAGGCAGTTGAATTTTTCAAGAAAAATAAAATTGTACTTTAAAAATTATTCCTACGACAGTCCAGTGACACGCCCGGACTCTTCTCCGGCTTGAAGATGAGAGAACACCTGAAAGAAATGTGATGCTTTTAAAAGATTCCGGTCTTTTCCTGCAAACTTTATAAGAATGAACCCCGTTACTCACCCCGAACAATGGAACTTCAGACCATCCAAAATAAAATCTACGAGATACACGGCCAGCGAGGTCGGCGGTTACAATATATCCGTCACCACTCTCGAAAGACTCTGCAACTATTACGGCCTGACTTTCGAGGAATTCTTCGAGGAGCTGAAAATGTAGGGTAATTCGGATATTATTTTCTACCTTTGTTTTATCTTTTTTCCAATCTAATTAACCCGTTATGAAACCCGTACTGGAGCGCACGTTTATCGACGACATTAAACGTCTGATCGAGGATGCCCGTCTGAATACCTATGCTGCCATCAACGCCGTGATGCTGGAGACCTATTGGAATATCGGCAAGCGGATCGTAGAGCAGGAGCAGCATGGCAAGAGCCGTGCGGAATATGGAACGCAGTTATTGAAGGTGCTTTCCGAAGAACTGTCCGCGGCATTCGGCAAAGGCTTCTCGGCTCGCAATTTGCGAAATTACAGGCAATTCTATCTATCTTTTCCCCATGATGAGATTTGGCACACGCGTGTACCAAATCTTACATGGTCGCATATTCGAACCTTATTGCGGGTTACGGACGATGCGGCCCGCATCTGGTATTTGAATGAAGCTGCACAAGAAATGTGGAGCGTCCGTACACTTGATCGCAATATATCGTCGCAATACTATCATCGTCTGCTCCAATCACCGAAAAAGGAAAAGGTCGTATCGGAAATGAAATCCCTGACGGCGGCGTATGAAAAGGACAAGTTGGAGTTCATCAAGAATCCGATGGTTGCAGAGTTTCTGGGCTTGGCGTCCAACATGGATTTTACCGAATCCCGGCTTGAAAGTGCAATCCTCACGCATTTGCAGAAATTCATTATGGAGATGGGTAAGGGCTATGCTTTCGTCGCCCGGCAGCAGCATATCTCTACCGATGCAGGGGATTATTTCATTGACCTGGTATTCTACAATTACATTTTAAAGTGCTTTTTGCTGATCGACCTGAAAACCACCCAGATTTCGCATCAGGATGTCGGGCAAATGGATATGTATGTCCGCATGTACGATGAGTTGAAACGCACGGACGGCGATAATCCGACCATCGGATTGATCCTCTGTACGGAAACCAGCCGCGACATCGCCCGGTATTCGGTGCTGCATGAGAATCCACAACTATTTGCTGCAAAATACCTGACCTACCTGCCCAAAGAGGAAGAGTTACGCGAGGAGATTGAAAGGCAGAAAGAAATTTATAGTTTACAACAAGTAGAGGAAAAATAGTCCGCCTATGAACTTTTTGATGAGGGTATAATCGTCCGGGATATGTCGCACACAGCAATCCTGAAAGAGTAACAAGAAAACCGAATACACTTTATCCTATACGTCGTCCTTTATGGGCGACGTTTTTTACAGACCATCCAGAACAAAATCTACTAAATGTCCTTTTTGCGCGTGTTTTATATTCAATACCTGCCGAGATACAGCCATTCTGACCTGCGGTCCGAAGTCTTCATAATCGATTCGTTTCTGCGCATATACGAAAATTGACCGATTTCCCGAATCGTTGTGCTATTCGCAAAATTATCCTATATGGATTTATTAGTAGAAAATTCGGGCGTTCGAGTAATAATTGAGAAACAGCCTCGAAGATTTCTTGGAAATATTTTATTATATTGAGCAAAAGTCGATAACTTGGATCATTCTAAAACATGAACGGTTATGACACGTCCCTTCCCATGTTTCACGCATCCGTTTCTCTGGATTTCTGCCGTGTTATTCTTTTCGCAATGCAGCAGAAGCGACAACGTGGATAATCCACCCGTACCACCTGATCCCGACAAACCTTTTCTAACCATCACGCAGGCACTACCCGCCGCGCCTTTCGGTGCGCAGGGCGGGAGCGCCGTATTGATTTTCTCGACCAATGAGCCGTGGCGTATTACCTCGGAGACCGCTCCTGAATCGGCCATCGATGCCGCTACTTGGTACGACATCGCTCCCCCTTCGGGTGATGCGGGCGGGGAGATTAATGTTACGGTGAAGGTGGACCCGAATGAGGAGTATGTCGGGCGGTGCTTTACACTTATCCTGCGTGGCGAAACCCTCGAAGAGCGCATCGAGGTCTCGCAGGCGAAGAAGAACGCGATCATCGCGGGCGACAACCGGCTTGAAATCGGCAGTGAAGAGCGGACACTCACGGTAGAGGTGCAGTCGAACGTAGACTACACCGTATCGGTGAAAGAGGGCGGCGAGTGGATCGAGGAGCTCCCCGAATCGCGGGCCGCACCGGGGCTCGAAGAGCGTACACACCGCTTCACGATCTCTGCCAATCCGGATGCACGGGAACGCACGGGGCTTATCGTGTTCAAGGATAAGGCGTCCGACCTGTTCGACGAACTGACCGTCGTGCAGGCCGCGTGGGACGATCCTGACCCGGAGCGCTCGGCGCTGCGGGCATTCTACGACGCGGCCGAAGGCGGCGGCTGGACGCACCGCGAGAACTGGTGCAGCGACAAGCCTCTGGGCGAGTGGTACGGCGTGGAGACCGACGCCGAGGGGCACGTCACGGCCCTGCGGCTTGCGAAGAACAACCTCGCGGGAACCGTGTCGTGGGAGATCGCAAAACTCACGAAGCTGCGGCATCTGGATTTGAGTTGGAATGCGCTCGAAGGCCCCATCAGCGTCAATGACGGAAAAGGGCACTCAATTACCTGTCTGGACGACCTGATAGAACTGGAAACGATCGACCTCAGCCATAACTGCATCGAGGGCGGTTATCTTCCCGATTGGGCCAAACTGAACAGATTGCAGTATATAAATCTGTCGTTCAATAAGATCACGAGTTGGGTGGCGACTTGGGCGCATTTGTTCCAAAGCGGGCGGCCAATAGACTTGATCCTGAACAACAATTATCTCTATGGGAAAATCCCGGACGTTATTCAGAACCATCCTCTGTGGAGCCGCATCGCCCTCCAGTGTGTCCGGCAAGACTACGGTAAATCCGGTGGAGTATCATACAGCAAGGATATCCACCTTCCGGACTTTACTTTCACCGACCTGCGCGACGGCTCGCAGGGCAGCATCCGCGAGGTGTACAGCGGCAACATCCGGACGATGATCCTGCACTGGAATCCCTTGCAGGAGGATTCGAAGACCTTTCTGGAGACCACTGTCCGGCGGGTGCATACGCTCTTCGGCGGACAGGGCTTCGCTGTGGTGGCGATCACTCCCGAAGGGGAGGAGTACAAACAGGCAGCGGAGCAATACCTCCGCACGCACGACGTGCCCTATCCCGTGGTGACGGACTATGCCGATGCCGAGGGACACCGCGTGATTCTGCCTGCCGAACCTTATCCGAGCTATTTTCTGGTCGATCAGTACGGCACGTTCTCCAACGACATGTTCACGGGGCAGTATTGCTCCACAAGCCTCTACCCCGAGGAGCCGTTTCTGATAGATTTCATGGCCCGGCCGTTCCAGCATACGGACGACCTGAACACGCAGTTGAAGAAGGTATTCGGCAACAGCTCCTACCAGAGTACCGACTTCTCGATGGATAAGCAGTTCGAGACCCTGCAACGGGCGACCAAGGGCAAGGGCATCGACATCGTATTGATCGGCGAAGCATTTACCGACGTAGACATTGCCACGGGCTACTACAAGCAGGTCATGGAGTTTGCTATGGAATCCTTCTTTGCCATCGAACCCACCAAATCCTACCGCGAATACTTCAACGTACACATGGTATATGCCGTGTCGAGGGATGCCTATATCGGTGCGTTTGACAGCGGCGGTCAGACTGCATTAGGTGTGCAAACAGAAAACAGCCGTCAGTGGTTTTACATTTATACCGCACAACAAAGGCTGGAATCCTATTATCGTCTCCCTGTCCTGGCATATGAAAGGCCGGTACATTCGGTCGGGATCGTTATCAATGGGGTCAAAGGAGGGGTTACTTATATGCGGGAACCGATATCCGGGCCAAATTTTGCCTTTACAGGCTATGTCTATGGAGGACGTAAGATGTCAATGGGGACATTTATTCACGAAACGGCCGGTCATGCTTTTGGCCTTTTAGGTGACGAATACAGTACTTCTGGATTCGATCCTGGACAGCCGTTCGAGATTCCGGATTATGAAGCAACAAGATTGAGAAATGAACAGAAGAAGGGTTGGTATCTGAATCTCTCGCTGACCAGCGATCCGAAATCGGTCTATTGGGCACATCTGATCGGACATCCGAGATACCCCTATGTGGGTGTGCTTCAAGGAGGATATTATTATGCATTTGGGGTTTGGCGATCTGAGTCTTATAGTTTGATGGATGAATCAGCCGATTTTTATTTCAATACCATCTGTCGGGAATTGATTGTCAGGCGCATTATGGCGCTAACTGGCGAAGAATATACCTTTGACAAGTTTCTGGCCAAAGACAGCGATAAAGACAGACCCAATCTGTCAAAATCACGATCACAACAGACCAAAGATCAAGAACGCAGACACCAGCCGCCGATTATCGGGGAGTAAACTGAGAGTTAATAACCATATAAACTACATATCTATGTAGACGATAACCCAATTATTAACCTAACACATTCAGCTATGAAAAAACTATTACTGCTATCTGTTGTGTTGTTGCTCTTTGCAGGTTGCAGCAAGGATGAAACAACGAGTTCGGGGCAGGCTGACCAAACGGAAGCCTTTGTTCCGCATTTCTATGGTGCAGCCATGCTGAATACCCCTGCTCCCGCGACCCGTGGCGTTGCGAACGCCATGAAAGTGTGGAGTAAACCTATGGCGGCCAATAACCTGACCGTCAAATTCCTGAACGGTTCGGCCGGCTATCAGGAATATGTTAAGGAAGTAGCTAAAGAGTGGGAGAAGGCTGCCGGCGTCCGCTTCCATTTCGTAGGAAGTGACAAGCCTGCCACTGTCCGTATCGGCTTCGACTATGTGCCGGGCATGATGTCGAGCTGGTCGTTGACCGGCACCGATCATATGCAGGTTTACGGACAGCAGAGCGAAGCTACAATGCACTTTGCACAATGGCGCCGTGCCGGAGATGCCCAAAAGCGGAGTGACGTACTACGGGCTTTCGGTCAGGTCCTCGGTCTGGAGCTGGAGTTCCGTCACCCGATGTTCCATCCGGCTTGGATAACCAATGCCGACGGCAGTGTAAACGAAACGGCCATTCGGGAGTACTGGGAAAATGAACTGGCGAATTACATTGCCTGGGATGAGTTGAAGAAGATCGTACTCGATCCGCTCGAAGATCAGGCGTTCTTCATCCACAAAACCGAGTACTACGACCAGTGGTCGGTGATGAACTGGCCGTTCTATGAGATGATTGCCCGCAATATTCCGCCCATCGAATTCGACGAGGATTACATAACCGAGTTGTCCGAAAATGATAAGTCATTTGCGCAGTTCCTCTATGGAGAGTCATTCGGAGGTACGCCCCCAGATAATCTATTCGTCCCATTGATCGAGTTCGAATGCACTGGTTCCAGCACAAGATTTTCGGTGACTACAACCAAGAATCTGGGGGTACGCTGGGATGGTGAGGTCTCGAAAGAGTACACTGCCTATGATCTTCCGGACTATACGACGTCTGAGCATACGTTTATGATCAACAAGACATTCGACGAAACGAAAACCCGTAAGATCGTTATCGGCGAGGTGCTGGACTACGGAGAGGCAAAGCCGGATTACAGCTATGCGCTGACCAGATTCGACTTTAAGGGTGCTAATAATGCAGGTGCGATCGACATCAAGCCCGTGAATCATGCGTTAAGCTATATCCGCATTATAGGCGGTTCGGATTTCATTAGTCGGGAGTTCAACTTCACAGGGTACGAATATCTCAAAGAACTGTATTTAGTCAGGATTGGCGACTCAAAGGTTATTTTGGATAATTGTTCGAATCTGGAAACTTTTGCGACAAGTAAAGGAATTTGGAAACCAGGAGAATCATATTCCGAGCCAACTGATCCTATTGACATCGGAGATTATGAGTCTGTGTTCGCATGGCCGGACTATCCGGAATCGTTATATTCGTTGAGCGATACCGGCGGGTTGACAATTCTGAATTGCAATAACCTCAAGCAAATCAGTCTGGAGAATACCCAACTCAAGAATTTCAACTTCGGGGATCTTCCTGCTTTGGAATACGTCTATTTGTCCTCTTTCAGTGGTTACATCGTTGGTGGTTCAGATCCTTATGGAAAATTGCTGCTCGATGCGGTCAATACGTTACCCGCAAAAGAAGCCGCCGCAAAAGGATCGATCGTCCTGCGGGGAATTGCCTTCCGGTTGTATCCTTCAGAGAATGAGACAGGAAACGCGATCGGTCCAATCACCCCAGTCCGGCCGAATCCTGTATACGATCAAATTCCCATCGATAGAGTGATATATAATGCTATAAATCAAAATCTTCCTGCAAAAAATTGGAATGTTGTATGGGAATCCGGATTTTATCATCCCATTATATATTTAAACAGCACGAATCATAATAACTAAGTAATACCCAAATCCGGGGTTTGGGTAAACCAAACCCCGGATTACTTTTAACCTTAAAAAACTTGAATATATGAAACCTACAACTCTCCATACGCTGCTTTTCACAATTCTATTCTCTGCTGTCAGCATTTTCTCGGCAAATGCACAGCTTACCTATTCCGGAGGCCGCTTGTCGCTGGATACCACCCCTATTGGGAGCTATAAGGTCTCGATAGCCGGAAACGGCGCATATTTCAAACTCCCGTCACAGACGAACTTCTTCCAGATTGACATTTCGTCAGAAAACACCCGGCTGGCGGGGCATGGTGATCAGATCTCTTTCTACAACTCCTCAACGAACAAGTATAACAGCATCAATGTGCTGAATGTTTACTACCACTCCGATGCTCGTGCCAAGACCAATGTTCGTGATTTCTCACAAGGCTTGGAGGTTATCTCGCGGATCAGACCTGTCACCTACAACTTCATTAACGAGGGTAAAAACTATCGCAGGTCTTCTGATCAGGAGATTGGCGTCCTTGCACAAGAGTTGGAGGAGGTCTTACCGGGCGCTGTCATCACGGACAAAGAGGGCAATAAATGCGTCAACTACAACATGTTGATCCCCGTGCTGATCGATGCCGTAAAATCTCTTCAAGCCGAGGTAAATGCCTTGAAAGAGAATCGGTGACAACTCTCGTTAGTCGAGGAACAGGCGGATGCGGGGATGGTAACCCGCTCTGTGCTTCTCAATATAATATCTCTTATATGTCTTAACGAGATATAATTAAAAAACTTGAAACCATGAAAAAAATAATAGGCATTTTCAGTATGCTATTCCTGCTGGCCATTACTCTTGGTTCTTGTACTGACGCTCCTGTCGATGAGCCGGGACAAGACGGCCTGAGTAAGACACGCTCGGCAGGGGCAGATGCGACGTGCTACTACTGGTATAGCGGAGAAAAGATACCCTTGACTCTGAATACTGAATATGTGAATATTGTTGCAGATGATGCGTCGTTGAAATCTTCAAAGACCGGTTCTTCATTTCAAGGGCTGGACTTAGTACAAGAAGATGGCGCTCGGAGCGGGAATGTAGTCAAATATAGATTGACTTCGAAATCGACTGCTACAGACTACTCTAAACTCATAAAAGACCTCAAGCAAAATAAGCAGATTAAACACATTCTGCCATTCTTTAGCCGAGGTGCGAATGCTCAACCCATCGGAACATCCGATATTTTCTATTTGAAATTAAAGGATGAGAAAGATTTCGCCACATTAAAGCTGCTGGCAGAAGAACAGAAAGTTCAGATTGTAAAGGAGGTTCCTTATATGCCTTTGTGGTATATTATGTCTATTCATAACTCCAGCTTCGGCAGTTCGGTAGATGCAAGCAACTACTTCTATGAAACTGGTCATTTCGCAGATGTGGACCCTGCATTTATGTTTGATTTCAAGCCGAACGTTATTCCTAATGATCCGATGTTTGGCCAACTATGGGGATTGAAAAATAATTCTTATCCGGATATTGATATCAATGTTACCGCTGCGTGGGATATAACAAGAGGAGCCGGTGCGAAAGTCGCGGTATTAGATCAGGGGATTGACCGCAGCCACAATGATTTGAATGCCAATCTTCATACCTTGAGCTATGATGCGCAAACGGGCAAATCTCCCAGCGTATTTGTGAATGGATTGAGTCATGGAACACACGTAGCAGGTACTGTTGCCGCCGTATGGAATAATAATCTGCAAGTGGTTGGCGTTGCTCCTGAAGCCAAGATTATCGGAGTTAGTCACGACCTATATTTGTCAACAACATTCTCGGCTGAACTTGCGAGCGGATTTAGCTGGGCATGGCAAAATGGGGCTGATGTACTTACTAATTCTTGGGGCGATCAGGGTGGAGCATTTTACGACACTATGCATAGTGCGATTTTGGAGCAGGCTATTATTGATGCCATGACAAAAGGCCGGGATGGATTAGGGTGTGTAGTAACCTTTGCTGCAGGAAATTATTCTGGAGTTATGGATTATCCCGGCAATTTCCATGATGATATATTAACTGTCGGTTCTATTGACTCAAATGGCAGTAAATCGTCTTTCTCCGGATATGGTACGAAGTTGGATGTTGTGGCTCCCGGATCTAATATTTTGTCTACAATTCCGGGCAATAGCACAGGCCAGAAGAGTGGAACGTCTATGGCTACCCCGCATATTGCGGGTGTAGCAGCTCTCGTAATATCGAAGAACCCTACTTTTACACGCTTGCAAGTGGTAACTGCTATAGAAAAATCAGGGAAAAAGGTCGGAGGTTATTTATATAAAACGACTTCCGGTCGTCCCAATGGGCTATGGGTTGATTACATGGGCTATGGCTTGGTCGATGCTTATGCCGCAGTGAATTACGTTCCTGATAAAATTCTTTTTTACGATCAGCATGTAACGACAGATCAGATTGTTCAGGGTCGTAAAGTGGAGACTAAGAATGTCACTGTTAGTAATAACGCAAAATTGACAATCATAGGAACCGAAAGTGTTACATCGCTTGAGACTTTACATGTAAATGCTGGTTGTAAACTTGAGATACGCAATTAAAGATGCAGCAATTCACTATGATGGAAACCGTTTAAAACGGAGCGGTTTGCCCCATTCATGGTCGGAAGATTTTTCTTCCGGCCATTTTTAGTTTTGAAGTATATTGTAGGGGCTTCGCCCTACTGGCCCTCCCCCGTAAGCCTTATTTCTTTAGTCGGTCGGTAATGATGTCCTTCGCTATATCCCAGATTTCGCCCTTATATTGAACAATAAAGCGAATGAATTGCTTGAACGAAGAGGAACTACATGCCTCTTTCAGGTATTCGAGTTGCGTTTTGGTTCCGGGACTCCAGTTTTTTTGAAGCTCCCGTTCGATCTCTTCTTTCCACTCGGCGATCGTTAGGGGCGACATGAGTTCCAGAAAGTCGGCGGTCTGGTATTTGTCGCCGATCCTATCCACCATGTCGATCATCTTGGTCATCTGCGCCGGTTGTAGGGCGTGCGTTGCTTTGAGAGCGATGTTGACGATACGTTCGGTGCTGATAGTGAAGCGGGATCGGCGCTTGAGTTTAGCCTGAATATCCGTTACGAAACGCAGGAATGCCTCCTTGTTTAACTTTTGGGGATCGTCGTTCAGGATCAGAAATTTATATGCCTGAATCAAAGATTGGGACTCCAAATGAACTTGAAATAGCGCGTTTCTCAGTTTGCTGGCGAAGCGGGCGTCTGCCGTCAGCCATTTCTGTATTATCCAGCAATGAATCTTGGTATTCGCCCGTGTGTAGACGAAATGATAAAGTGAGAGTCCCTGTTTAGGAAATTTAAGCACCAATTCGGCATGCTGAGGCCGGAATACGATTTCCCCGGCCGCAGATTCCAGAATACACAATGTCTCCCCGCAGCTTACACGTAAATCATCGTGGAGCGGCTGATTCGATGTCGAATAGTCGTAAATCGCAGGCAGGAATTTCCCGACAGCCAAAAGAGTGGTCGGGGTGTATCCTTTTTCGCAGTTTTTGACTTTGACGCCCAGGCTGAACAGATGGTCTACAAGCTGATTGGCGTATACTCTCATTCCCGTGAATTCTAAGCCCACTTCATAACGATTAGCCATTTTCCCGTTGCAGAAGAGGCGTCGGAATTTGCTTTGGCAGTTGTAATATTGTTTGCCAATCCTAATCCTAAATCGGGGCAGTTCCTTAAACCTCACGGTATTTTCACCCCGGAAAAACCAGTCTTCTCCGGCGTAACACGGAAGGGCTGGGATGTAATTCAAGGATACTTTGCCGAAGTTGCGGATAAAGTCATTTTCTTCCGGAATCGGAAAGACGGGACGCTTCAACCTCTGAAAGGATGAACACAGACTTCTACAGTCGATGATGGGTATGTGTATGTGTACAAACATCGTTTAAAAAAGGGAGGAGGCCACTAATCACCTCCTCCATGAAACATCTATGAACTGTGAGGTCCACCGACCCATAAAGCCTAATATTTATCAGACCGTGATATAAAGTTAGCGATTATTATTCAGAAAACAGCAAATCTTCAAGTAATTTTCTGATGTGCCGGTTGATATGGGTATTCTATCCGTTTCCACGGTCGAAAGTCTCTGCAGCTACTACGGGCAGGTGTTTGCGTTTTTTTCGAGGTTCTGGATATTAGGATAATTCGGAGATAATTCACTACCTTTGTTTTATGAATACTTTTGACGAAGCCAGGAAATATTTCGAAAAGTTCGTGCAGAACCATTCCCGTGAATACTTCGAGAGTATGAAGGAATACGGTAGTCGTTCGTATGGAGAATTTATAAACAGCAGTGAAATCATCCAAACATCACGGGATATTGCTCATAATTTAAGGGAGGAGTTTTGTGATTTAGAGATAGGCAATCATTTTGTAAGCCCGAAGCATCTTATCGATACCGTCAAGAACTTAAAGAATTATCTTCAGTCGAAAGATGCTGTTTTCAAAAAGACGATCGATTACTATACTAAGCGTGAAGGATCGCTTCCACTGCCTGTTTCCGGCATTGAAATCATGCGTCAGGAAACAATCGAAGCTTGCAACCATTTTTTGAAATTAGTGGACGAGGAGCAGCAGAAGGATCAGGAACAGGAGCAAAAGAATGCCCATAGCCGGGACGACAAGCCGCTTCAAGTTAATATCAACGTGAATAACCAAGTTCAGGCGCAAGCCGCGGCACAGGCACAATCCCAGATTCAAAATAACGCGGGAAAGAATAGCGATGACTATGCGATTGTCGTAAGGTACATGGAAAATATAACTTGCAAAGAATTATGGAAATTACTTGGCCGGGTTAAAGTTAAATCTCTGTGGTCTATTATTACGGCAGTTAGTTTTATATTTTCGGCTGGTTATGGGTTCTGTTTTGTTGTGAATAAAATGAAGGATTCGAAGCCCGACAGTGTGCAAACAGTAGTTCCATCTATCCCCCGTGTTTCGAATTTGCCTTCTGAATCCGAAGAAAAGAATAATATGCTTGAATTAGACATAACGTCGGATGAAGCTGTAGCTGTCTGGGGAGGGGAAGTTATGATAACTATGGAATTCAACTCTATTTATAATAACCTGATCTTCTCAGGCATAGTTGGCTGGACAAAGGCCCCGGAATCCAGTCAACCGTATTATTCAGAACAAGAATGTCCGGTAAAAAAGGGAGAGAAAGTTGTTATTAAAAGAAAAAACGGTGAAAGATGGGTTATAAATATCCTGAGAACGGGTGTCAGTTCGGTTAAAATAGCCATGATTCCCTATATACTGCCCCAAGAACTGAAACCTGTAAAGTGATTATTATATGATACCGTCAGAGCCAATGGGCATGAGTTGCCCCGTATGCAGTGGTTATATTCCTTTATCGGTAGAACAATTACTCAAGGCTGATAATATCGTCTGTCCGCATTGCGGCCTACGGTTGCATGTTGACCGTCAAAAGCTGGGAACAGGGGATAAAAAAATCACCTAATCCGGGCGTGTACCGGAGAATCCAAAATGTAAGCTGTCTATGACAGCTTTTTTTGTAAGCCTGCTTTAAGTTTTGACGGGTATTATTTCAAGTGCCGGCGTTTTTTCTTCTTTTTTCTTCGTTGGTATTCCTGCGCCCATTCATCCCAATAATCGGGTCTGGATGCCTCGTTGAGCAGCACGGAGAATAAATCCAGGTCCGGGAATATGTCGGATATGGCTCCAAAGTCGTGCGATTGCTGCGTGAACCAGTCATTTCCCGTGTCGGAGCTCTGCTGCGAACGCTCCGCACGGTTCTGAGGCTCAGTGGCCGGAGCCTTGGTAAACAGTTCTTGGAAGCGGTTGGCCGCAAAAGCCTTGTCGAGCCGGGAGCCGTTTATAACAAGTCCGTTCCTATGGTCGATGAATGTAACGCCGTAGATTCTGTTTTCATGTTCGGCGCTTCGATGGAAGACTACTGATATTCCACCCGGACGTATCGCCGCTGCAAATTCCTCAGTAGTCCGGGCGGTCTTCATCGCCTCACGGATTGTTATCCGTGTCGGCTCCAACTTCTGTTTGTTACCGGCGATCCATCGTTTGGTTTTGCTGTATTCCTTTTGCAGTGCCTTATAGCCGAATTTCTTGCTAATACGGCTTGACTTGATGGGTTTTCCTACCCGTTGGCCGTGTTCATCCAAGGCTCCGTATATAATGCCGGCATAGGGACGGCCTTCGACTTCTCCCTTGCATTCCTCCATCCAGATGTTGAAGATTTTCAGCAGGGTCGTAAATTCGCCTTTAGAACTGAATCGGTAGCGGTCCGTCAGGTTGTTGAGTACGGAAGATAGCTGCGCTTTGAGGTTGCTCTGCGCGTATTCGACCTTGCGCAGTTCCTCGAAAGCTGCGGACTGCTGGCCCTGAACGGTCGGAATAAGGTTGAATTCGCGTTCTATTTCTTCGGTCAGGGCCTTCGATCGTTTCTTGTATTCGAAAGAGTCGATCGTCGTGCCGTCGGGTTTTATCCGTGTCGAAACGATGTGGTAATGCTTGCGTTCGATGTCGTTGTGTTCGAAAATGACATAGGGCTGATCCCCATAGCCCATGCGCTCCATGTAGTAATGAGCTATTTCAAGCATTTTCATCTCGTCTATCCGGTCTTTTGGATTGGGGTTTAACGAGACATGAAAGACCGGTTCCCCGAGTCTGGGCCGGGGATGCGTCATCCAGGGGCGGAATGCTTCGCTCAGGCGGCGGATGTCGATCTTGCCGTCTTGGGGAACGATGGGCAGGTTGTGGCACAGGACGACCCGTGCTTCGCCTTTGTCGGTCTTGAACTTGTTGTAGAAAAGCACCCCTTCGATATGTGCGCCGTGGTTTATTCGGGCAACCATTGTTTGCGCAGTTCTTCGGTCAGGGATGCGATCTTTTCGCTCAGGGCTTTGAGCTGGCGTGTGTAGCCGATGAGCATGTCGAGCTGCACGGGGATCGCCTGCTCCGAAAAGTGGGTGTTCACTTGCTTTACGATCTGGTTATAGTTGTTCCCTATTCGGGAGAACTGCCAGTAGAAATCATTCAGCCGCGCGACATATTTTGCGCCTGTAGGATCGCTTTTATAGACCCGGAACTCTCATCCGAACAGACGTGCGAGGATGAATTTCGAGATGTTTTCCCGGTAGCCGGCTTCTTCGAGCATCTTCCGGAAATGTAGTTCCTGTTCATCGTTGAGCTTGAAATTATACCTGTGAGTTTTGGGGTCTTTGGCCTTCGGACGCCCCGATTTTCCATTTGCCATAGTAATTTTTTTATAGGTTATGCGACTTTGGAGCGAAAACCAGCCCGGACGACTTCGGAGTCCGGGCCTTTTTGTATGCCGCAAATATTTGCGGCATACAAAAACACAGCTCGCTATCGGCAGGCGCCGATAGAATCCGCTTATTCAGCGGATTATTCCCGGCGGCGGCCAGCGTGCCGCCGCTCATCGGATGCGGTATCGTTCTCATGTGCAATGTTAGGGATAAAAAATCAACTGCACAAGAGACGATTGCGGACTGGGAGTGTCATTGAGTGACATACTGAATCAGGGCTTCGATTCCTGCTTTTCTTTGTGCCGGATGATGTGGATGCGTGCAGGTCGCTGTATGAATTGAGGTCGTTGGAAGCAGGCCGTTCATGCAGTGAATTCAGTTCACGCACTGCATTCAGTGAATACGATGCATTCAGTGAAATGAATGATCGGGGTTCACGGCGGTCATTGCCTGCATGCAGTGCAATGACAGCATTCCACTCAACGGAATCAATATATGAATTCAGCTATGAAAAACAAACCTCATTTCATCTCTATCTGCAGTCAGAAAGGCGGCGTCGGGAAATCTACTTTTACAATTCTTCTTGCGGGAATGCTTCATTATCGTCTCGGCCGGCGTGTTGTAGTCGCGGATTGCGACTACCCCCAGTGGAGCATTCTTGAACAGCGCCGCCGGGAGTTGGAAATCCTCGACCGCTCGGATTATTACAAACTGATGATGATTCGGCAGTATAAAGCTACAGGGCGGAAGATTTGGCCTGTACTTGAATGCCGGGCCGCCACAGCCTTGACTACAGTTAAAACCTTCCTCGATTCTACTGATGAGGAGTACGATTACGTTTTTTTCGATCTCCCGGGCACTACTGCGACCAAGGGGGTTCTACCCCTTATTGCCGGCTTGGAGCGGATTTTCATCCCGCTGAAAGCTGATAAGATGATTATGGAGAGCAGTGTAACTTTTGCCCGCACCATTGCGGAGTCTTTTATTCCCAGCGAGAAGTCGGAAATCAAAGGAGTGCATCTTTTTTGGTCGATGATCGATCGCCGTGAACGCACGCCACTATACGATCTGTACGAGAAGGCTTTGGCCGCATTCGGGCTCCCGATGATGCAAACCAACATCCCGCAGCGCCTTCGTTTCAGTAAAGAATTGCGGCCCGAAGGCGGCGCTATATGCCGTTCGACGCTTTTCCCCGGTGAGCGGTCTTTCGTTGCGGAGTGCTGTCTCGATTCTCTGTGTGCTGAAATCTGCAAAATCGTCGAGGAGGAATAGGCATGGCAGGAAAGAAAAAATTGGAGGAGATTGATCTTGATGAAATCCTCCTGCGAGAAGTGGCGTCGCGCCGCAGTCCTTCGGGCTCCGTGCTGAATAATCCCACGGCGCAAACCGGCAAGACCGACTCTGCGAACAGAACCGAAGAGAATGTACAGCAAGAGGTGAAAGGGGCTGTTACTGAACAAAGACCTCCTCAACCAGCGAAACCTCGCCCTATATCGAGCTATGAGCGGCTTTTCCTCTGCGAACATGTCGTGCAGCAGCGCAGTGCAATATACATCAGTTCAAAGACTAAAGAGAAACTCTCAGATGTAGTACGCCGGTTGGGATGGAGCAGGATTTCAGTCACATCCTTTGCCGAAAATATCCTTGCCCATCATCTTGAATTGTTTCGGGATGAGATTAACAGATTGCATCGTCAGAAGAATACGAAAGACATATTGTAGCATGAAGACAATCCTAATAATACTCTTGGGAAGCCTTTCTACATATCTCTATGTAGACAAGTTCCTGTTTAAAGGAAAACTCGCACAACTTTTCTTTGACGGATGGCGGTCTTTGCTTCGGGAATGGTTCGGTCCTATACTCCGATTTTCCTGCCGCAGTTCGCCCGAACAACCCTTGGCGTCTCCCGAACAGGAGGTAATATCTACGCTGACGGACGATAATCTGGTTGAAAAGAAGCGGTATGTTTCACGCCAGAAAGAGCCAACGGGTGACATCGGCCCGAAAAGAGAACCAAAAACTGCCGGGGATGATACATTTGCAGCCACGACGAAGGTTGAGCAGGAGCCGCGGATCATGGAATGGAGGGCTCCGGCCTTTCAGAGAACGCAGACACCCCGCCCTGCAGAAAAGAAACAGCCGCAGAGGTGGGAAGACAAAGGTTTTGCTGCGGCGCGATTTGTTCCTGTCAATGGCGGTGACGGAGAGGAGGAGATTATCGAGATCATCGATGAAGAACAAATTCGCCGGGAAGTTGCCGAACAGTTGGAACTTGCACAAGCCGATGAACAACGGGACCTGCTGGAACCTACGGATGAAGAGAAGTACGGCATTGATAATTTCGATGCAGGTGCTTACAGTTAAATTGTTAAACCCAAAAACTACGAAGCGATGAAAATGCTCTATTTCGATTCAGGCTGACTGACCTGAACGCACTAACGAAGACTGACGACCGCAGGCCGCCAATCTTCCGAAGTGCGCGGTCTGCGGTTTTTAATAATTTTAAAACGCAGACATAAAAAATGAATAAAAAACTGATTTTGACTTTGATGGCCGTCGTTCTTGCCAGCGCAGCTATGGCTCAGGGCAATGGTATTAAAGGCATCACGGATGCCACCTCAATGGTTACGAGTTATTTTGCGCCTTTAACGAAATTAATTTATGCCGTAGGCGCTGTCGTTGGCTTGATCGGCGGCATCAAAGTCTATCAAAAGTTCTCGTCGGGAGACCCGGACACTTCAAAAACGGCTGCCAGTTGGTTTGGAGCCTGCATTTTCCTTGTAATCGTGGGTGTCGTTCTCGAATCGTTCTTCCTCTAACGATGGCCGAGTACATGATTAATAAAGGCGTTGGCAAACAAGTTGAATTTAAAGGACTCAGAGCGCAGTATGTCTTCATTTTCGCCGGAGGATTGTTAGGCGTATTTGTCCTTTTTGTCGTCTTGTACATGATGGGCGCACCTCCTGTAGTATGTATCACCATTGCATTGGTATTGGGTACTGCGCTGGTCTGGTTCACTTTTCATTTGAACGCCGAATATGGGGCTCACGGGCTGATGAAACTTGCTGCGCGGCATCGGTTTCCCCGGAGGATAAGTTCTCGGAAAACCCTTGTAAGGCTCATCGCCAGAACGAGCGGAATCCGGGACCTTTAGCTGTCGATAAGAGGTTCAAATGCCTGAAAAGGATTAATATCCCAAACACTTATGAAAAGCATTTTGAAAAAAAATACATTGGAAGATAAGTTTCCAATCATGGCTGTCGAACATGGCTGCATCGTCAGTAAAGAGGCTGATGTAACGGTCGCATTTCGGGTTGAACTGCCGGAACTGTTTTCCGTGACCACCAAAGAATACGAAGCGATTCATGCTACCTGACTGAAAGCAATCAAAGTCCTACCCGATTACTCCGTTGTTCATAAACAGGACTGGTTTCTGTCGCAAAAGTATCGGCCGGAGAATCGGGATGGCGATCAAAGTTTCCTCTCCCGCTCTTTTGAACGGCATTTCAATGAACGGCCTTACCTTGAGCATGCCTGTTACCTTTTCCTGACGAAGACAACCAAAGAGCGTATCAGCCAGCAGAGCAATTTCACGACGTTGTGCCGGGGTTTTATCATTCCAAAGGAGATTCGTGATCCCGAAGCTATAAGCCGTTTTCTGGATGCCGTAGGTCAGGCCGAGAGCATTATCCGTGAAAGCGGTCTGATTGGAATCCGGCGTCTTACGACCGAAGAGATTCTTGGGGATGAAAAGACTCCGGGAATCCTGAACCAGTATTTCACGCTCAACTTCGAACATTCGGTAAACGAGGATATAAAGCTCGATCCGGGGCGAATGATGATCGGGGACAAGATCCTCTGTATGCATACGCTCACCGATTTGGATGACCTGCCCCAGCAGGTCGGAACGGACACCCGTTACGAGCGGCTTTCTACCGATCGCAGTGATTGCCGTCTTTCTTTTGCCGCACCCGTTGGGTTGTTGCTCGGATGCGATCACGTTTACAATCAGTTTATCTTTCTGGAGAACCACGAAGAGATTCTCGAACGCTTCGAACGCATGGGACGTAATATGAATTCCTTGTCGCAGTATTCCCGGTCGAATGCCGTGAACAAGGAGTGGATCGATCTGTATCTTTCGGAAGCTCATGTAGGTAATCTTCGTTCCGTTCGCTGCCATTGTAATGTGATGACTTGGGCGGAGAATGAAGACGATCTCAAGCGTATCCGCAATGACGTTGGAGCCCAGCTCGCACTTTTGGGTTGCACGCCCCATCACAATACGGTTGATGTTCCGGCATTGTTCTGGGGCGCTATTCCGGGTAATGAAGCGGATTTTCCCGCTGAGGAATCATTTTATACCTTTTTGGAGCCGGCTTTATGCTTTTTCACCGCAGAGACAAATTACCGCAGCAGTCCGTCACCCTTCGGGATCAAAATGGTCGATCGGCATACTGGAATTCCCATACATCTCGACATCTCGGATTTGCCGATGAAACGAGGTATAATCCAGAACAGAAATAAATGTATCGTCGGGCCTTCGGGGAGTGGCAAGTCGTTTATTACCAATCATTTAGTTCGTCAATACTGGGAGCAGGGAGCGCATATTGTACTTGTTGACACTGGTAATTCGTACAAAGGATTGTGTGAACTTGTGAATCAAAAGACGCATGGGAAGGACGGCATCTATTTTACCTATACCGACGAAAACCCGATCTGCTTCAATCCGTTTTATACGGATGACGGGATTTTCGACATTGAGAAACGAGAGTCTATCAAAACCTTGATTCTGACTCTGTGGAAACGCGAGAATGAACCGCCGACGCGGGCCGAGGAGGTAGCTCTTTCCAATGCCGTTAATCTCTATCTGGCCGAACTGAGAAAGGATTCTGAACTGATTCCTTCGTTTAACACGTTTTATGAATTCGTGGGCAGCGATTACCGGCGGCTTCTGCGGCAGAAAAATGTCCGGGAAAAAGATTTCGATGTCGATGGATTTCTCAATGTGCTTGAACCCTACTACAAGGGTGGCGAGTATGACTATCTTCTCAACTCCGACAAACAGTTGGATTTGCTCTCAAAACGTCTTGTGATCTTTGAGTTAGATAATATTAAGGATCACAAAATCCTATTCCCGATCGTAACGCTCATCATCATGGAAACCTTCATCAATAAGATGCGACGGTTACAGGGCGTGCGAAAGGTTATTCTCATCGAGGAAGCGTGGAAGGCTATCGCCAAGGAAGGTATGGCGGAGTATCTGAAATATCTCTGTGCGCCCGTACAAGCTGCTTAGTAAATATCCCACTGGCAAGGGATTAGGTAAGTGTTCTTTGAAAAACCTATCATCACCCGACTTATCCGAAAGGGAAACCGGACGGGGAGTGTAGCATGTCGGGAACGCCGTAAGTCAGTCAGTTACCAGACTGCCACTGAACGGCAAGATGAAACGATGGATATGAGGATGAAAACCGAATTGTTTGAACGACAGTCCGAGTTGCTCTACCTGGAAGCTATGACGTAAGGTAGCTATAAATCGTCATACTGCGGTACTGCTCCGGTGTACAGGTACGGATGCCAGCAAGAACTTGCCGCAGAGCAACCATAATAAATGGTAAAGGACGGAAATCGCATCCGACAATCCATCATGCCAACAGTTACTAAGTAAGTAAACGGGGATTACCTAACCCGGAACGCCGTAAGGCTATGAGGTGCAGACCTCTGAATATCCGGCAAGGTAACGGAGCCTCCGTAGTAGTCCGAGCAGGATAACGCCCTGTACATGGCGAAGGGAGGCAGCTAATTTTCTTTAATACAATTTAATGGATAATGTGAGAGACATTATGAGAAGTCCGGAAAGAGTATTAAACAGTCTGAACGAACACAGTAAGGATTCGAGCTACAAGTTCGAACGCCTTTACCGGCTTCTGTTCAACGAAGAGTTGTTCTATGTTGCCTACCAAAAGATCGCATCGAACGGAGGCAGTACGACCAAAGGCTCCGACGGTCGCAGTATCGACGAGATGAGCCTTGCCCGGATCGAAACGCTGATAGCCTCGTTGAAAGACGAAAGTTATCAGCCTCACCCGTCGCGGAGGGTGCATATCCCGAAGAAAAACGGGAAAACGCGCCCTCTGGGAATACCGGCTTTTGAAGACAAGCTGGTGCAGGAGGTCGTCCGTATGATTCTGGAAGCCATTTACGAGGGACATTTCGAGACCACCTCGCACGGTTTCCGACCCAAACGGAGCTGCCATACCGCATTGCTTCATATTCAAAAGACGTTCAACGGGGCGAAATGGTTTATCGAGGGCGACATCAAAGGGTTCTTCGACAACATCGACCATGATGTACTTGTCGGAATCCTGCGGGAGCGCATTTCGGATGACCGTTTTATCCGTCTGATACGGAAATTCCTGAAAGCGGGATACGTCGAGGATTGGACGTTTCACAACACTTACAGCGGAACGCCGCAAGGAGGTATCGTCAGCCCGATTTTGGCGAATATATACCTCGATAAACTGGACAAGTACGTGAAAGAGTATATCCAACATTTCGACAAGGGAACCAAACGCAGGCCGGGCAAAGAGAGCAACAATTTGGCCAATGAACGAAAACGGACTGTGCGGAAACTGAAAAAGGTAAAAGACGGGACTGAGAAGGCGGCTTTGGTCGCAAGACTCAAAGCCATCGAACAGGAACGTGCCGCATTTCCAAACGGAGATGAAATGGACGAAAGTTACCGCAGACTCAAATACATCCGTTACGCCGACGATTTTATTCTGGGCGTAATCGGCAGTAAAGAGGAGGCACAGCGGATAAAGGAAGACATTAAATCATTCCTGTCCGCAAGCCTCGCCCTCGAACTGTCCGAAGAAAAGACGCTGATAACCCATACGGGTAAATCGGCGAAATTTCTCGGATACGAGATTACGGTAACACGGGACAATCATCAACGCCGGGATGTGCGAGGGTGTCTGCGACGCACCTACGGCAAGCGTGTTCGGCTGAATGTGAGCATGGCGACGCTGCGGGACAAACTTCTGGAATACGGAGCTATGGAAATCAAGCTCCGCAACGGGAAAGAGGTTTGGAAACCAAAATGCCGTTCAGGATTGATATTCAACGACGACCTCGAAATCCTCGACCGATACAATCGGGAAACAGTGGGATTTTGCAACTATTACCTGATCGCCAACAACTGCGTCGTGCTGCACAACTTCAGATATATCATGGAGTACAGTATGTATAAAACATTTGCGGGCAAATACAGGAGCACGGTACGAAAAATCAACAAGAAGTACCGCTACAACAAACTGTTCACCGTAAAGTACGAGCAGAAAGGGGCAATCAAGTCCCGAACCTTTTACAAGACGAGTTTCAAACGCCGGACAACGGCGTTCAACGGAAGCTGCGACATCGAACCGTACTCTATTGCAGACGTGAGCCGAACCAATTTGACGGACAGGCTCAAAGCGGAAAAATGCGAATTGTGTGGGGCAACGGGCAAGCTGATTATGCACCATGTCCGCAACCTCAAAGACCTGAAAGGGAAAGAGAGTTGGAAACGGCTCATGTCAGCCCGAAAACGCAAGACCATTGCGTTGTGTCCGAGTTGCCACAGGCTGCGGCATCTGGGAAAAGTTTAGACTGAAAAAAAAATTAGTGGAGAGCCGGATACGCCGAGAGGTGTAAGTCCGGTTCGGGGGCGAGTTCTTGGAAACCTGCCGTAGAAATACGGTAAGGCGCCGGGTGCTTAGCCTACATAAGACTGTCCGCAAGTATTTTGGAGAAGCTATTACCGTAACGCAGGAAGTCGATGATATTATTTCTTCTTCCATTGTAAAAGACTCGATCATCAACAATGCAGATTGCAAGATTCTTCTCGATCAGCGTAAGTACATGACAAAGTTCGACGGCATCCAAAGCCTGCTGGGACTTTCGGACAAGGAGAAGGCCCAGATCCTATCTATCAACCTTTCGAACGATCCCTCGCGGCTGTACAAAGAGGTGTGGATCGGTTTGGGCGGGGTGCAATCCGCAGTCTATGCTACGGAGGTCTCGGCAGAGGAATACTTGACATACACGACCGAAGAGGTTGAGAAAGTCGAGGTTTTCAACCTCGCCAAGAAGATGAACGGAGACATCGAGGGAGCTATTCGTATTTTGGCAGATAAGAGGCGCAATTCAGAATAACAAACGATCATGTTACAGAAAACCGAATTATCCCGAAAGACGAAAATGTGGCTTTGGGCTATCACAGGTCTCTGAACGTTTATAATCTGTGCAGCTTCCCTCGCATGGTGGTCTGCATCCCATTGTCGGAATAAGAATGCCGCGTTATGCGGGGTATGAGATGCTGTTCTTCCGCGTGGAAGGCTCACTATTTCGCGCGAAGATGACCATTATATAGTTGTCTTCGGGGACTCAAAAGATACTTGGTATAGGTTGCATCATTGGCTAAGGCCCTATTATTTTCAAGACGGAAGGCGGATTTATGTCTGGCTCTCGGAATCAGGGAATAATTTACTACTCGTGCCAGGGTGTAGTTATCGCAGAATAAAATCAACACAAATAACCCAATAAAAACTCAATGCTATGGATAAGAAAAATAATAATCCGGAAAAATTCGCAGAACTTCTTGCTGCCTACCGGAAAGGACATGCGGAGCAGGGGCAATTCCTGTCGTATGTGGATCGATTAAGCGCACAGGTGCGTAATAACACGATTTGCGGCAGTTGGATCGCTCAGGACGGGGGCTGCTCGCTGCTGATTCGCAGTATCGAGGACGGTTTCTCCCTCATGCTCTGCGACAATACGCGCTGCTACAAGACGATTATTCGCCAGATGACGGCCCTCGCTCAGGGACGCCGTGTGGTGATTGTTTCCGAGGGACCGGGCGGAGACATTACGATCGGCAAAGACGGGCTGCTTCGATGCGGAGCCTACGGTATTTTCCGTAGTGAAGAAGACATGCTCCGTGAGGAGATGGATAGCGAAATGGAATTTGCAGTACGGTCGGCAACCGAAGACGATGGGACGTTCTAAGGAAATACTCGATTTATTCGAGTCGCTTATAAAGACGATACGGTCGATGCGGGGGCAATATTTACTGCAGACCGCATCGACCCGTGAGCTGCTTTGCGGTGAATGGGAACGTAAAGACTCTACGGTTTCTTTCAGAATCTATATAGAGGACGGGAAGTATTATATCGAATTCCGCTATGGGAACAAGATTAATAACTATAAGAAATGCCTATCCTCTGAGCTGCTGGAAGATAAAGAAGGGAATCTCTATGCCGATTTTATGAATCAGGGCATTGGTTACGATCCCAAACAGGATTTGCTTCTGGTTGAAGACTACGGAGCGTTCAAACGAAAAATGGAAACAGAACATGAAAAATAAAATTAGTGTTATGCTGGTCGCCCTCGTCCTTATTTCGGGGGCGGCCCGGGCCCAGTGGCCTGTAACGGACCTTGCCGGTTTAACGCAAAGTATCATCAATTCGTCGAATGAGATGGTGCAGACATCCTCTACGGCACAGACGATGGTTCAGAATTTTCAGGAGACTCAGAAGATTTATGACCAGAGTAAGAAATACTATGATACGCTGAAAAAAGTAAAAAACCTTGTTCGCAGCGCCCGGAAGGTCCAGCAGTGTATTCTTTTTGTGGGAGAAATTTCGGATATGTATGTCTCGAACTATCAGCTCATGCTTTCCGACAAGAACTTTTCCGTGAGGGAACTTGCTGCTATCGCTTCGGGATATACACGAATTCTTCAGGGAAGTGCCAACACGCTAAAGGATTTGCAGGGTATCATCAATCCCTCGGATTTGTCGATGACGGACAAAGATCGCTTGGATGTGGTTGATAAAACCTATGCCGAATTACTGCGGTTACGGAATTTAACGAGCTACTATACCCGGCAGAATCTTTCTGTGTCCTATATAAGGGCGAGGAAGTCGAATGATATGGAGCGGACATTATCCCTGTACGGCACAGATGAGGATAAGTATTGGTAATAAAAGACGATGATTATGATGATCCCTTTAGTATCTTTTGAAAGCCTGCATGAAATTCTGCGTAAGCTCTTCGATTCGATGCTTCCGTTATGTGAAAGAATGACTGTCATGGCGTCGGCAATAGCATGTATCGGTGCGTTGCTATACATATCTTATCGGGTATGGCAGTCTATTGCGCGTGCTGAGCCCATTGATGTTTTTCCGTTGTTACGACCTTTTGCCATGTGCATTTGCATCATCTTTTTCAATACATTGGTTATCGGCGGTCTCAACGGAATACTATCCCCGATTGTTAAAGCCACGCACTCTCTTCTTCAAGGCCAGACTTTCAGTATGAATCAATATCAGGCGGATAAAGACAAACTCGAAAAAGAAATCATGCTCAAGGACCCGACACAGGCTTATTTGGTCTCGGATGAAGAGTTTGACCGGCAAATTGATGAACTGGGCTGGATGCCACCGGATTTGAATGCAATGTCGCAGTTGCATCAGGATAGATATTGGTTTGGGATACGCGGTCTCATTGTCATGGCTTTTAGATGGCTTTTGGAAACGCTTTTCGAAGCGGCTTCGTTGGTTATCGATACGATCCGGACATTTTACCTTATTGTACTGGCTATTCTGGGCCCTCTGGTCTTTGCTATAGCATCGTTCGATGGCTTTCAGGCTTCATTGGCACAGTGGCTCACAAAGTATATCGGCGTATATTTATGGTTGCCGGTTGCTGATATTTTCGGTGCTATTCTGGCCCGCCTGCAAACACTATCGCTTCAAAAAGATTTGGAGTTGATGAGTACTGATCCCTGGTATTTTATCAATATGGACGGTACTGTTTATCTGGTATTTCTGCTGATCGGTATCTGTGGTTATTTTACCGTTCCTACTGTTGCATCATGGATTGTGCAGGCCGGAGGTTTCAACAGTTATAATAATCTCGTTACTCAAGGGGGTAAATGGCTCGGTGGCTTTGCTATGGGTTCTATTACTGGTGCTGGAAAGTACATCAAGGGGCAAGGTAAAAGGATTGCCGAGGAAGAGCGAAAATTCAAAATGAGACACCCTAATATAAAGTAAGCAAAATGGAATTTAAAGCACTGAAAAATATAGAGAGCAGTTTCCGGCAAATCCGTTTGTATGCAATCATTTTTCTGGGTTGCTGTATGCTCCTGACGGTTTTGGTTGTGTGGAGGTCCTACAGCTTTGCCGAAGCGCAGCGTCAGAAAATCTATGTTCTGGATCAAGGCCGGAGCTTGATGCTGGCGCTCTCACAGGATTTACAACAAAACCGGCCTGTTGAGGCACGGGAACATGTCCGACGTTTTCACCTGTTATTCTTCGATCTCTCGCCGGATAAAAGCGCTATTGAAGGCAATCTTACAAAAGCTCTTTTGCTGGCCGATAAAAGCGCAATGAGTTACTACCGCGATTTAATGGAGAAGGGCTATTTCAATCGGCTGATAGCCGGAAATATCATCCAGAAAGTCGAGGTTGACAGCATCCGCTGTGATTTCACGAATTACCCGTATCAGGTGAAAACTTATGCCCGGCAACGTATTTTACGTGAGAGCAGTGTTACTGAGCGAAGTCTCGTTACGACATGCCAGTTGGTAAACGCGACACGTTCAGATAATAATCCGCAAGGGTTCCTGATCGAGCGATTCAACATCATTGAAAACAAAGACCTCGGAACCTATGACCGCTAAAAGAATACTGCTCATGCCTCGCATCTGGATAAGAAGGAGCAAGGCGAAGGTAAAGGCGTTTTTAGACCGCCGTACACAACGAGAACGGCTGTGGATAATCGTTGGGATGTTGGTGATTTTTGCAGTTCTCGACATTTGGCAGCTTATCGATGGGCTGTCTACGGAGAGGCCGCAGAAGCAGATGGAACATATACAATCAATTAAACCGTAAATAAAATGGCAGATAATAAAACTGATGTAAAAAAGGGTTCGTCCGATAATATTCAGAAGGACCCGCAAAAGGAACAACGGAAAAAGACCGTTCTGGCCGCTTTGATTTTGCTCGTGCCGTTCCTTGGTTGTATGTATTTGATTTTCGGCGGCTGAAGTAAGGCGGAAACTCCGGGTGAGAATTCTTTCAACATGACTGTTCCTGATGGCCGGAGTCCGGGGATTGAAGCCAGCAAACAAAAGGCATTGGAACGTGTCAACTCGGAACAGCAACAGCAGGATCGTGTGTCGGCCTTCGATTCGAACTCTTTTTCGCTGCTCGACGGAGCATCCGGCACACCGCAAAAATCCAATCCGCAGAATGCGATTACTCAGTCTCAGGAAGCGAATCGGGAAGTCTCACAACTATTGAACGATTTCTACAGTACGCCGAAAACAGACCCGCAGGTCGAAGAACTGAAACGGCAGGTTGAGGAGTTGGAATCGCGCCTTGAGACGAAGCCCCAGACTCCTCCTGATCCGATGGAAATTGCAGAAAAGCAATATGCGCTTGCGGCAAAATACTTTAATAACGGGGAACAACGCGCAGAGCCGGCACGAAACAGTGCTTCCAAAACAGTTACAGTTCATCCGGTCCGCAGTTTAGGTGAAGGGGTTGTTACGACACTGGCGACTGTAGAACCCGATTCTTTGTTGTCGGAACTGGGCCGGGAACGTAATCTCGGATTCAATACTGCCGTAGGAAGCAATACCCAAGCGAATCATCGCGGTATTCGGGTGTGTGTGGATGAAGACCAGACAATCAGCAGCGGAGATCGAATTCGACTGCGATTGACGGAGCCTATACGAGTGAACGATTGTCAGATCGATGCCGGAAGCCTTCTATTCGGTACGGCGGCTATCGAAGGACAGCGATTACAGATTGTCGTGTCGAGCATCGAACAGGCTGGTAATATCATCCCCGTGGAACTTAGCGCTTTTGATTTGGACGGCGGAAAAGGGTTATATGTTCCCGATTCGAAAGAGCGAACTGCGGCAAAGGAAGCTGCGGCGTCAATCGGTTCGGGCTTAGGAACGAGTATTTCATTCACTCAGAATGCCGGTCAGCAAGTGGCAATGGATCTTGTTCGAGGAGCCATGACAGGAGGAACGCAATATATTGCTTCAAAGCTGCGGCAGGTAAAAGTTACCGTGAAAGCGGGTTATCAGATCATTCTCATTTCTAAAGAATAATTTTCCATGAAAACGTTATTAATTACCTTCCTCTTCCTTTGCAGCTTTTGGGCGGCCGGAGCGCAGGAATCATCCCGGGTGATACCGCCGGAGCAGGTGATTGAACCCTATCAGGTAGAGGTGACATTTGCCAAAACCGTACATATTCTTTTCCCCGCAGCCGTAAAATACGTTGATCTGGGATCAACGGACCTTGTTGCCGGTAAAGCGGATGGAGCAGAAAATGTCCTGCGGGTAAAATCTGCGGTGCGGGGATTTCCCGGCGAAACGAATTTCAGCGTCATCACCTCGGACGGAGTATTTTACGCCTTCAACGCCATTTATGCCGATGTACCGGGGCGCCTTTCCATTCAGATGGAAGACTGGCTGCATAAAGACCCCTATGGTGATTTCGCATCCACGCAGACGTATGTCAGGCTTCAGGAACTCGGCGATGAAAACCCGCTTACCGTAAACCGAATCATGTACACGATCCATAAAAAGGATGCACGATTGATTAAGAACATCGGCAGCAAACGATTCGGCATGCAACTGTTGTTGAGGGGAATTTACATTCACAACGACCTATTTTACATTCATGTCTCCCTGAGCAACAGTTCAAACGTAAATTTCGACATCGATCATATCCGGTTCCGTATTGCCGACAGAAAAGTCGCTAAACGCACGGCACTGCAGGAAACATTCGTCGAGCCGGTCCGGGCATATAATGCGATCGCAGCCGTGAAAGCCGGAGAGACCCTGCGTAATGTTTATGTTTTTCAGAAGTTCACCATCCCGGATGATAAAGTGCTTATCATGGATGTATTCGAAAAGAACGGCGGCCGTCACCAGTCGTTTATGATTCAGAATACGGATTTGGTGGATGCTCATACAGTCGAGGAACTTAAAATCAGGTAGCTATGCGGGCAATCATTATGTTATGCTTGGGGCTTTGGGCCGCATTGCTGCTCAATCCCGGTGAAGTGTATGCCCAACGCGGATTACCCGGACAGGTTGCTCTCGGTGTCAACGGGGGCATTGCCGATGGTTTCTCTTTTCGGGATTCTCATGGAGCATACCGGTTCTGGGGCGAGTTGGAACTGACGCGCTATAACCGGAATCACAGTTATTGGAATTTCGCGGTCTCCTGTCTTCGTAAGGATTACCGATACGAAGGCGTGCTGGGCGATCAGCTCGTGCCGATGGCACAATTTACCGCGGAGGCCGGTTATAATCACCCCTTGATTTCGGATCGCGGCCGCAACATATCCCTTTTTGCAGGATTGGCGGGTGTCGCGGGGTACGAAACAACCAACTGGGGTGATAAACATCTCAGGGACGGAGCGACGTTGCGCAGCGATGATAGTATTATATACGGCGGGCGGCTTTCGGCATCTCTTGAAGGCTATCTTTCAAACCGGGTTATTGTGCTGTTGAACCTTCGAGAATATTGTACATTCGGCTCTTCTACCGGGACATTCCATACTACCTGGGGAATCGGATTTCGGTTTATCATCAATTAAAAGATCGAGGAATGAAAAGATTAGTATGTATTTGCCTCATAGCTTTAGCATCGCTCATTTTTGCGAGTGCATGTGACGATCATATCGAGGTACAGCAGAATTACGACTTCGCATTGGGCACATGGCATCTGCCGGAGGATATAAAACCGGACGAACTCGTAGAAATACGTTTCACGCTTCGTCGGCAGGGAGATTTCAAAGGCGCTAAATACCATTTCGGGTACATTCAGATGCAAGGGGCCGGACAAGTGCTGGATGCTGCCGCAAACCGCCTTGTAAACAGAGAGAGCGTTGAATTGCCTGCGATCGTCGGTTTCAACGACAGTGATCCGTATAATTTGAGCTTCACGCTCTTTTATCAGAGTCTCAGTGACGAGAAATCCGAGGTTGTATTTTTCGTGATCGACAACTTCGGACTAAAAAGGGATTTGACGGTGAGCTTTGATACCGTTAGTCGAGAATAGCAAAAGGGGCGGAAATTTTCCGCCCCTTTTGCTTCATTAAGGTTCTATGTGTGTTGCATTCTCAAAGTCGCTATCCGTAAAAATATATTGATAGGTTCTATTCCGTTTTTTATCATTGTTTTTCAAGATTTCATACGTTTCTGATCTGAATAATTTATCTTCTCCAGTGGATGAGTGTCGGGTGTTTGTAAATTGTTTCTCTCCGTTCGAAATGACAATATAATCCGCACCTGTCGGGCTTGTCCACATAAATGGATACGGGAATCCGCCTTCAGTGTCAAAACGCAGTGTATGGGCTTTTCCGGCAGGGATTACGAATGTATAATTTGCATCTTCGAGAAGATCACCATTAGCGTAATTGTATGATTTCATTGTAATATCCCGAGAACTGTCGTTCTTGTAAATATAATTCGAAGTATACGAATAATCCGAGTCAGAGCAACCGATAAATAATGCAGCGGTGAATGCGGTTATGGATATAATCAATATTTTTCTCATAATCATAATAATTTGATAATTAACAAGTCCAGTTAAGGAATGTATGGATAAACGTATCCCATAACGCCGAAATTCTTTCGTTCCGTCCAATTTCGATCTCCTTTTTTTCTTGTTCCGAGCCAGTTCCAATACCATGATGAAACTTTTCGCCATGCGCCAAGATTTTCCTGAGTTAAATAACTGATGGTGTAGACCATTTTCTTATCCTTATATTGACTGTCTTCAATCAAATAAAGAGGAACCGTACCGGGGCGCTGTGATGAAAATACCCATGCCTTTATTCCATATTGTGAAAATTCGGGATAGGTTCGCTGGTCGTATGCATATTTACCATGATGAAACCCGTTTTCATATATTGGCTTCAGAAGAGAATAGTTGGGATGGCTTGACGAAGGCCGTGATCCATAGGCCATAAAATGCTGCTTTGACGTTTTGGGTTCTAATGTCCGTGATCCATTATAATACACCGAAGGATTAGGCGTATAATTGGAAACATTATCTATCCAAAAGTCATAAGGCCAATCTGTATTCTTGTAAGCACAAAATGAATTGATAGGCATGTCTGTCGGTATTTTTATTGACTTTGTTGCCAGTTCACTATTCTGAATTTTTGCTTTTATCGTTGCGCTGCCGGATGACTTAAATACAACAGTGACACTATTTGATGTTTGGGATACGATCCAATAATATTTGGAAGGTAGTCCTTCAAATTCCCATTTGTCAACTGTTCCGGTGTAATTACTTAACCTGTATACTGTCCACTCTCCCGTGTGGGGATTTGGCGATCCGTAAATTGTACCCCGTGAAGTTACATTAATTTTTTTGATTACATCATAGTCTGTTCCGTCAATTAATTTTAGATGTGCTGTTAGGGTCCGTTCACCGAGAGTATTGAATCGCAGTTTTATCGACCGATTCTCTTTTTTGATGATTGTGTATCCTTCGCCGGAAACTGTCCAGCCGGAATTTGATATGGCGGATGGCAGCTTATCACTTTGGGGCAATGAATAAGTTACCTCAGTATCCGTATAAATCTGCGATGTGCCGATGATAAGGTTTTTGAAATCTGCCGCCCAGAACATGTAGGGATTATCAAAAATCATATCCACAATAATATCGTCAACGAGATGAAGTGCTTTAACATCTCGACGCCATCCGCGCCAAAGTCTGTTTCCCACTACTGTTCCTTCGATCTGTTTTAGGGTAAGTCCCTGATTCATCAGTCCTTCAACGACTCCGGTATAATTTTCAAAATAGTCAGGTCTTATTTTGTTCACTTGATTTGGGTATAGCCAATTCATAAATGCAAATTGGATTCCCCGAGCCCAACTTTCCTTGAGTATTCCATCCGCCAGCACAAAATCTTCAATTCGATTAGAGCCAGGCAATTCAACGACAGCCCGATGGTGTGAAGCGTGTCCGAGTTCATGGAGCGCAGTTGATGTAATTTCCCATCGGGATCTTGTATTGCCTTTAACCTTTCTGAATATCCGAATATCAGGCCATATTCCGACGGTAATTCCTGCATGGTCGCCATTTTTTCCGACATCTTTCTTATAAAAGGCGCATAGTTTTATTCGACCACGTTTAGGTCTTGTAATCCCAAACGGATTGTCGTGGAAAATAGCCCGGCAAGCACGATGTATTGCGGCGAACATTGCATCTTCGGTGTCTCCGGAGATTACCAACTCCCAACGTCCGGTCATTCGGGGACCTTTTGTTTTTGCCTGCCATGTGAGACCATCCCGAATATCCCAATATTTTTGATCCTCCCAGAATATCTTATATCGTGCAGGTTGTTTGAAGCTACCTAACGAGGTTGCCTCACCATTAGCGTTTGTAAAGCATTCCTCAAAATGAAGAAGATGATGACATCGAACCCGAACCCCAACAAGAGGAATAGTTTGACCATTGAAGTCATCAACGTACCGAACACTTGCATAGGGACGCCATTTGTAGCTTGAGCGTGTTTGAGCAGTTTGGTCGGGCAATCTCATGGATTTTATCATCACCCGATCCCACACGTCCTCAGTCAGTTTATTTGACACGCCAGCATTAATATCATTGTCATCAAAAGTTTCGACAACTACTTCATCGAGTATTTCATGGATAATGCCATCCGGAAATATATAGTCAGTCGGCACTTTAGTATAATGCCAAGGATAGCCATAAGTATTTGTAGTATCGTTTTCAAAGAATTCAACTTCTTCATCTGTCAGTTCCCGGTCAAGGGGATAGGTGAAAAGCATAAGATTCGAGGAGTCCAGTAATCTGGTATATTCCGTTGAATCTTTAGGCAAGAAACGGACGTAATAATGTGTCGGTTTTAATTTTATTGTCGGTTGTCCCATCTCTACAGATACTTTATCCATTGCCATTTGAACATTAGTCAGAGAATAGGGGTTGTCTTGGGCTGCGAGTGCCGATCTGGTCTTGCTCTCTCTTATTGGAGTGTCAGAAGGTGGTTCCTCAAATTTGGAGCAGCCGATCAGCAGGACCGCAATAGCTAAAACAAGTAGATTTTTCTTCATAGGATTGAGGTTTAGGTTGAAATAAAGATATTAATTATGAAGTGTAAGCCCACAAATAAGCCGTAATTGGAGGGCTATGAGAACTATTTCCCGAACGTTCGGGTGTAGGAAACCGACGGCATGATCGGCACTAAAACAGTCGCCTTATAGGTCCCTTGGTATGGATAGATGCAGACCGGGTTCTTGTGCCATGTCCAGTTGATGATCGAGAACTGCCAGTTACGGACGCCGTTGCGTTTCCGGCGCTCCATGTTGTAGCTTATGTCCGAACGGAAGTAATTGCGCATGCGCATCGAAGGATAGGCCGTAATGCCGACGATCGGATTGCCGTTAGTATCGGGATAGCTCTCGTTCGTCAGGCGGTACGGAAGGCCGGACCGCCAGGACATATTGAAAGTGAACGTATGTCTCCTTCCGGGCCTTTTCAGGACATCGTAGCTGAGGAACGTGTTGAAATCATGTGGTACGTCGTACTCGAAGGGATAGCTAACGCCCTCCGAACTGCGTCGGGAATTCGTATAAGTGTACGATACCGTCAGGCTCAGCCGCTCCGTCTGCCGCTGCAACATGATCTCAAGTCCCCATGCCCGGCCTGTTCCGTAGACGAAGCCGCCGCGCCCCAGCAGGAAATCGTCGCTGTCGTAGATCAGCGGCAGGTTGCGCATGCGCTTGTAATAGCCCTCCAGCGAGAGGGTCAGATTCTCCCGCAGCCGGGCCCGGCCGCCGAGCGCCACCTGCCATGCATGTTGTAATTTCCCGTCCCTAAAAGGCGTCCAGAAGTCGATCGGCATGGAATAGTAGTAGCGATTGTATTGCACCAATGCCTGCGAATTGATCGTGCCCGAAAGCCATATGGCATTGTCGTTGCCGAAATCATACGCGAGTTGCGCCCGCGGTTCTACGGCGAATCTGGTTTGCTCCGAGTTGTCATACATAGCGCCCCGGATTCCGACATCTGCCCGCCAGCCGCCCCATTGAAACCGGTTGTTCAGGAAAAGCGCCCCCGAAACAAGCTGCTCGGAAGAATAGCCGCGCTCTTTGTGCTGTCCGTTGACATAACCTTTCGAGTGCATCGGCATAAAGCGTTGGTGTGATATATTCGCTCCGTAATCGAGCGACCATGCTCGTGTGAGACGCTGATCGAATGTCAGACGCGCCCCGAACTCATGCGTTTTATATGTCGTTTTGCCCCAGTTTTTAAAATCATCGTCCTCGTATTCTGACTCCTGCCGGTTCTGCAGGTAGGTATAATAAGCGACTATCGAGGACCGCAGGTTGTCGCTCCATCGGGATTCCAGACGAAGCGACGCCGTGGTATTGCCCCAGCCGTATTCGTTCCGGGCATAATCCTCCTTGTTGGTCATGTGATCGTCCCCGGAATAGACTCCCAGACTCAGGGTATGGCCGGGGTGAATATCGTAAGAGAGTTTCCCGGTCAGGTCGTAGAACCCGAAACGGACGGCATTGCCGACCAGCGCCAAGACTGCTTCAGGAAAGAAATAACGGGCAGAAACGAGGTATGAACCTTTGTTTCGAACGATGGGGCCATCGACGGTTCCGGCCAGCGAAAGCGTTCCCACGGTAAGCGACTGTCGGTGGTCCTGCCGGTCCCCGTCGCGTGTGCGGATCTGCGTCAGGGCCGAAAGACGCGATCCGTAGGCAGGCGATATGTAGCCTTTCGACACCTCGGCGGATTGGACGGTCTCGCCGCTGAAAATCGAGAGAATGCCGTAGGCGTGCGCCTGGTTGTAGATTGGCACGTCGTCGTAAAGAATTAGGGTCTGGTCGTTACTGCCGCCGCGCACCAGCAGACCCGACATGCCGTCCTTTCCGGCCGAGACTCCCGGAAGGAGCTGCAGGAATTTGAAAATATCCTTCTCGCCGGCGAACAGCGGAGCATACTTGAGCTGCTCGATGTTGACTGCGATGTTGCCCGTCTGTTTGTAGATCATCAAAGGTTTCCGGGCTGTAACAACGACCGAATCGATCGCTTCGCTGCGGGATACGCTGTCGGCGGGCGTCTGAGCAAGGGCCGTCCCCACAAGCAAGAGTGACAGGCAGCAAAAAATCCACCGTTTCATATCTCAAGGGTTTTGTAGTAGTTGTACCCGGCGAAGATGCCCAGGCCGTTGCTGATATTCGTGTAAACCGTAATTTGCTCGACGAACGGATTTTCCTCACCGCCCCATTCGGTATTGAGTTCCTGTTTGTAGCGCGATTTCATATAACGGTCGTAGGTGTCCGATGCGGTGATTACTTGGAAAATATGTTTTTCGTCTTCAGCTCCGAAGACGGAGAAGCGCAGCGGAACAACCGCCTCGCAGTTTTCATAGGGGATGCGTAAAAACTGCTCGAAATTCACGGTGCTTCCTTTGTCGTTGGCTTCGGAAGCGTCGTTGGAACCATTGATCTGGTCGACAAATGCAGAGGTCGTATAGTATTCAAAGACATCCTTCCAGCCGTTGTATCTGCGCTTGCCCCGAATCCATACCGACTTGGTGTCGTCCGGGACCGTCAACTCCGTCATATCGAAATGCCGGTACCAGCCTTTTTGACGGGCGAAGACAAGAGAACCGGCCGGAGCCTGCGGAATATCTGTTTCTGCGGACAATTCCCCGTAATTCGGAACGGTGACGACTAACCGGTAATGCCGGCCGGCAGTAGGTACAAAGTCGGTCGCAGTTATTCCTTCCCTGTCAGCCGGGCAGTTGATGACCTCTGCGTTGTTCTCATACAGCCGGATTTCGGCGTCCGCGACAGCTTTGAATTTCGTGCCGTCGGTATATGTGCCGCTCCAATTCAGTCGGACGGCAAACTCTTCCTGCGGGGTGATCAGCGCGTTGACGACAACGCGCCTTTTGAGGTCTTTACCCTCAAAATCATAATCCACTTCACAAGAGGAAAGTATGACGGTGATTAACACCGTCATACTCAAGGTTCGAATGATATTCATGCAAAATCTGTTTGGGTTTGTCAGGATGGCAACTGATGAATAATTCATGTTGTGTATAGCAGTCGGAAAAAACTCTTCATAGAAAACGAACGATTTTACATGAACTCAGCAAATATTGCGAATTCAGTAGATTACCGTGCAGACGTGAAATACAGATCGAGACGGCCTTCACCGGCTTGAAGTGTTCCGGCAGTATAAACCATCATGGAAAAGGATGCCGTTTTGCCGGCAGCGATACGGCCGACATTTTTCAGTCTGTGCGGATTCAAGGTGCCGGTCCAGAAATCTTTTGATCCGTTGATAAGTTCATAGCCGATGCTTTCAAAAAGCTCCCATGTGTTCGGATAGCTTGAACGACCGTTTCTCAAATGGTAATTTTGTTTGGTTTTATTCCATCCGAACGTCCCTTTCCGGTGTGCCGTGAATTCCACTTTTACAAAATCGTCCTTGGGCTCGAAACGTCCCTCTGCCCAGAATTTGTGTTTACCCACGGTGGACTTGAGATAATTCCGGCTCTGTTCGACAGTTCTGGTTAAGGTCTCGTGCGTAAGTTGGTATTCATGCGTATCCTTGACATCGCTGATCGTGTTGAAGTTTATTACCTGCCCGCCGATCACGACATCGCCGTTGATGTTGCAGACATAGGCGTAATCCGGATTTTCGTTGCGAATATAGGGATTGAAACTCTCCTCATCATCGGGATTTTCATTGAAAAGGAAATATGGCGCATAGCTGGCCTTGATTGCTTCGGCTTCAGCCAAAGTTTTTGCGTCCTCGATCTCCGCTGCGACACGATAGACGGCATCGCTCTGGGATTCGAAATTGTGCGCAGCATACCATGCACTCAGGGCCACTTCATCCATAGCTCCCAGTTCGTTGATTTGCTGCCCCATTTCTTCGATCGAAGAGAACGATAGCATTTGCGTCGAAACGCGCGTTTCTTTCGCCTGATCCGGCGCGGGCACAGTCTCGGCGGGCATCTCTTTTTCACAGGCACAGGCCAAAGATACGACCGAGGCCAGCATGATAAGTTTTGTAAATTTCATAATCATTATGAGTTAGTTGATTTTTGCCTACTCGTAAAGTTTTTCGGCAGTTACTTGATACATTTGTGGGTCTGAAAAATGGAGCGTTATTTTCGTCCACCGCCGAAAACAAAACCTACGGTAAGATCGAAATGCCGGTTTGCCTTTTCCTGTAACTTATAGTCGAAGGTAAAGCGCAAACGGTGGAACAGTTCAACACCGACACGCGGCATGAAACAGAATGATCCTTTTTTGTCTCCCGTGGAAAAACCGGCCCAGTTGGGATTTGAATTGTCAAAGCGGATAGGTCCGGAGGTGTCCAAAGCGGTATAGCCAAGGCCGAAGCCTGCAAAGAATGATACTTTGTTACACCTTCTGAAATTGTAGTCCGTTACAGCCAGTACGTTCCATGTTTGGAATTCCAGATTCCCGGCATTGTCTGCATCTCGATGAAAAATCGATCCTGCGATCTGTAGTCCGACATCTATTGGAAGCCGCTGTAGGTTATAGCGTCCTTCGGCAAAAAATGTAGCACCGATCCTATTGCTGTTGAAATTCAGTTTATCGGCTCCGAAATTGATTCCCACGCCGATTTCGCCTTCGAACCGTCTTACTTCACAATCGGATCTTTTTGCTGACGGGGTGCTTTGGGCATTACTTTGGAAGGCGCATAGCAATGCCAATGCAAGAATTAGTTTTTTCATATTGACGAATTTATAACTGACTACTCCGTTGCGATTACACAAGCCCGCCATTCATTGCGATATTTTACAGCCCCATATATCTGGCCTCGGACGATGTGAACTTTTTTAGCAGCTTTAACATCCAAACTACCAAATTTGAATCCGCCTCCGGGCGAGTTGTATGCAAAACCGACTGAGAAATCTCCGGAAAACCATTCGGCATCCCACTTTACCACTTCACGTCCGGTATTCCAATCCTTTTCTTCTCCCTGTGGATAAATGACCCTTATGGTTTTGGAATCTACTTCGGTAAAGATTCCGCGCGGGTATTTTTTCGTATTCTTATTTTCCGGGGCATCGAACCACTTTTTCATATTCTTGGCGATCGCATTTACTCCTTTTGCGAATACCGAGTTAATAGTTCCAGTTGTTACATCGTAGTTAGCAATAGGTACATTGAAAAGAATGATTTTAGAATTGGCGAACGGGAATTTCTTGGTCATGGCCGTAGGAATTCTGCTGTACTCCGGTGTCACTCCACCCGGCATTTGGGGAGGCTGGAATGTCGGAGTTTTCATGTCATATTCACATTCGATAGCAGACCAGCCATAACGGAATTCCTGAGCTTTCTTTCTCCACCAAATCCGGAATCGTCTTGCCTGCATGCGGACGGTCATACCTACAGCTCGATGGATAATGTAGTTCTGCTCATACATGCGCAGTTTCATCCGATGACGCTTATCGTAATTGTTGGTTATGGTCACATTCGTCCCAAAGACACTGGAGACACCTTTAGCCAGCCAACTGCCGTTACCACCGCCTTTTTTATATGTTGCCCTTCTGATTTTGTTGGCTGGGATTTGTACACCCCCGACAAGAAAAATTCTCGTATCCGGACTCTCGTTCAAGCGGTATTCCGAATCGGAGCCACCCGATGACCCACCCGACGAACCTCCCGATGAGCCTCCCGATGAACCGCCCGATGAACCGCCAACCTCTATAAGTTTACCGTCGTCCCGAATAAAATGGAGATTTGTATCATCGATTTTATGACTTGCTATATAGTCGATTTTCACTAATTCTGCGTTCATGTCGGCGCCTTGAAGTTTGGCCGTTTGCCCTTCTTCCATTGCATTTACATCGACCTTCTTTAGCGCAAGGTCTATGTCCTGAACTTTAAATTTTTCTTTATCGGCAACATCGTACATTACCATGCCTTCATCCACGAAACGGCAAATTTTATTACCAACTTGTACTTCACGCTCACCGTTGAGAATGGCTGTCATATAGGGGTCTACGATGAGGCTGTCTTCGGGTTCATATTCAAGGGAGTCGGCAATGATTTCCGCAAGTTCCGCATCGGTAAACTCCCGAAGCCCCTGATCGATCAGATGCTCTCGCAGGGAAACGAAACCGTCTACAGGCCCGGCAACTGCCGCGCGGGTCATGGGATTATGTCGAATGTCAAGATTTTTCGTCTCTTTCATTGCTGATATGGCGAAATTCAGATCTTCTGTCGAGCTGAAACAAAGTACGCCGGGGGGCGTGCCTGCCACCGCCTTTTCAGGTTCGGACACTGCTGTGTCGTTCAGCGTTTCATCCTGAGAACAGAGGAGTACAGGGCAACCGACAAGACGATTAAAGTGAATACTTTTTTCAAAATGGATGTAATTTATAAGTTGATAAAGAATGATCAAATTACATATTTACCGAAGGTTACAGATCGAATACTCCGGAGTAGATTTCTCCGTGATCTCCTTCAAGTAGTATCTGGTATTCGCCTTCTTCATCCGGCAACATGACCTTACAGTTTCCAGGAGTGGTTGAACACATGTCATAGATGACGGTTCCCGTAGTAGTATTTGCGATGGTAATAGTAACTCCTCCGAGATTTTCAGAAAATACGAAGTTCAGAGATTCCGACTGTGCGTCATAAATGCAGGTAATGGGAGTCGGAACGATCATCCGGGGGCGCGTAGGGCGTGGCCGGCCAGAGGTAATCATAATTTCGAAGGTGTGCTGATGATTTTTGTCTTTTTTCCCGGTCATACAGGAGTATTCCGATTCACATAGAGAACTGGCAAAAGGAATCGCCGGAACCAGCATCAGAACAGCGAGGATTAGAGTAAAGGTTTTCATAATTAAGGGATTTAAATAAGTGAGTTAATTATTAGCAAAATTAGAGATACCTTCCGTTCAAAACGAAAAAATGCCTTGTAAAACCATTACAAGACACAAGTATAACACACTGTATTACAGATTGTTGCGGCCGATATTTGCGGCTAATTATTACGCATTCATAACACACTGATTATTAGGTGGATGCAAAATAAGCATCTACACAAATGCAAATAATGATCTGGTTGTTAGTGATTTACTATATCAAACTGATGAAAAAATCCTTTGACGGAGCGTCGGATTCGGCGATTTTTGTCTTCAGACGGGATTTTTTTACTGCCACATAGTTGATACTGTCTCCGGTGAACACACTGATTACACGCAGCGAAAAACCGGCGTACACATAGCAAAGCAGATCGCGTTCCCAATCTTTCAAAGTCGGTAATTCCTCTCGGACCTTTTGCATCACGTTATCGTAGCAGAGGTTTACGATTCGTTCGATTTCCTGTTTTCCTTTCTCATCAGAGGCATAGGAATCAAGCAAATTCTTTACCTTATTGTAAATGGCTTTTTGCTCGTCCATGCCCTGACGCTCGTAATAAGTAGAGGCGAGTTGGTCGATTACAGAGTACCGATCTTTGATTATACGCCGTAATTCAGTCGTATCCGATTGTTGCTGCGAATCGAGTTTAACCATCAAAATTTTCTTGGCATTATTTATATCTTCGATGGCCGACATATATTTTGCAACGGTTAGCTGCCGTTTGCGAAAGTTCACAAAAGCGATGAATCCTACAAAGAGTATTATAGTGATGAACAGAGCCGATGCAAGCCAGATACGCTGCCGCATGATAAGTAGCATACGATGGGCAACTCGTTGCCGTTTGTCGAGATAATCCCGATGCAAACTTGCATAAGACTCCTGCAGGGCTATTCTGAATAGCGAATCTTGGGCAGAAAGACAATATTGAAATTCAGTTGCGGCTTTCGTCAATTCGCGGGTTCTGATATGAATTCGTGCTGCTGCGCTTTTCAATCGTGCAATAGCAATAGGATCGTCATCATGCCGAATTTCGGCCATGTTCAGGTAATATTGCGCACTGTCCAGTCGATTGGCAATAAGATAAGCATTAGCCATAGAGATATATTCTTGGTCATCCCAATCTTCATGCAGTTGTTGCTTAATCTGCCATAACGCCGCAATCGCATTTTCGGGTTCACGTTGCCCAACGCATGCCATTGCGATATTGCTGAGACAGGAACGCTGCATAACTGAATCCTGTTCTTCAATAGCTATGTAGAGTGATTTTTTATAGTTTTCGAAAGCATTGTCATAGTCTTCCAAGTTGAAGTATGCTTCGCCAATATCGAAAAGTGCATACCCGCAATGATTTTTCAGACCAGCACTGAGATAGCTGTCGTATGCCTGTTGTGCGAATTTCAATTTATTGGGGTAATCATAGCGTGTGGTATATATCTCGCTGATTTGATGATATAACATACCCAGCAAGTAAGGATCGTTCAACTCCTGAGCTTTATCTTCTATTCGCAGGAGAAGTAACAGTGCCCGTGTATAATCTCCGTTATTGCATAAAATTCTGCTATGATAGTAACCTGTAAGAACTTGGGCTCGTATATTGCCTTGTGAACGGTAGTATTTACCGGCGATACGAATGAGTGAATCATTTGTCTGATCGATGTAATTCTTGTCGAGGGCCTGGGAATACAGGAGTGCATAGCGGGCACGGGTACTACGGCGTGAAATATCGTCTGTATCGATATTTTCAATGATTCGAAGGGCACTGTCCGGCAATGATTGCATCACCTGCTCGGCTCGGGACAACTGCGATTCGACGGTTTTATTTCCCGAACATCCAGTACTTATCCCAATGATCAGGATAATGATTGTCAGTATTCTGTTTGTTCCGTTTATCATAGAAGAATGCAAGGTGACGACCAAAGATAATAAAAATGGACCTCAAAGCATAATAAAAGTGCTGGAAAGTATGTGTGCCTTGTAGTATCTTTTAGATTCACACAACATAGGCACGAAATTTTCCGTTATTTTTGCACATAAACTCCGCAGGAGAGTACTACGGAAAGGACGCAACTTCCAATCATGTACATTGTCGGTATACGGCCGGCTTAAATAATTGATGAAATGACAACACAATGCCCGATAGCATTGCGTGCTGCCATTGTATTCCCTGCGCCATAACTGTATCTAATGAATATTCATTTCGATATATACGGACTTGTTACGGTAAAGGCCAAATCGCTGCCCTACGTCAGCGAGGGAATTCCGGCGGGATTCCCCTCGCCGGCCACGGACTATATCGGCGACCGCATCGACCTGAACGAAGTCCTAATACTCAATCCGGGTGCGACCTACTATGCCCGCATTCGGGACTACTATATGGTCGAAGAAGAACTCGAACAGGGCGACGGCATCCTCTTCGACACGAGCCTTGCCCCGCATACCGGGGACCTCGCACTCTGCGAGGTCTGCGGCGAGCGCGTGCTGAAATACATCCGCAAAAAGGGGCGCGAGCTATGGCTTCTCGGCGGCGGAACGGACGACACGCTTCCTGTCGACGGCGAAACCGAAGCGCGGGTGCTGGGCGTCGTTACGGTCGTCATCAAAGTCCGGAGGTTCAAGCGACGGCGCACACGCCTTATCGACCGCCTGCCGCAGAAGGAACAACCCGCGCTGTTCGAGCGGCGGGCGATCCGAGCTTCGTTTTTTCCGGAGAGCGATGTTTCCGCCGAGGGGCTTATCGACCTGAACGAAGAGCTGATTCCCAACCCGGTCAGCACCTTCTTCGGAAAGGTAAAGGGCCTCTCCCTGATTGACGACGACATCGAGGACAGCGATTCGGTGATTGTAGACCGGATGCTCGAACCCCAGTGGGGAGACCTTGCCGTATGCGTCACTACCGAGGGTTTCACCATGAAATACGTTGAATTGCGCGACAACGGGGAGATCTGGCTGATGCCCGGCAACAAGGATTACGCTCCAATTCAAATTACCGAAGACAATGAACGCCTGCTCTGGGGTATCGTAACCCATTCCATCCGGCAATTAAGGGTAAAGAAGGGAGGTAAGAAATGAGTCAGAAACTATTGCCCCTGAATCCCCGTCAGATGGTCGGCCTTGCCGATGGAAATTCTTTCTACTGCTCCTGCGAGGAATCCGTTCAGCCGTGGCTTTACGGAAAGCCTATCATCGTAGCCTCGAACAATGACGGCTGTGCGATAGCCATGAACCGGCTGGCGAAGAAATACGTCAAGATGGGTGACGCGATGTTTCAGATAACGGACACCATCCGGGAACACGGCATCGTCACGTTCTCTTCTAACTACGAGCTTTATGGGGATTTGAGTAACCGTATGCACAGTATATTTTCATCTTACACCCCGAATTATGAGCGGTATAGCATCGACGAAGGGTTCCTCGATTTCACGGGGATGGAAGGATTCGATTTCGAGAAGCTGGGGCGCGACATCATTCGCTCCACCCGGCGCGGAATCGGCATCCCGATCTGTCTGGGTATCGCCCCGACGAAGGTATTGGCCAAAGCCGCAAACAAGCTCGCCAAGACGGACGATGCCCGGCGGGGGCTCTACATTATCGACACGGAAGAAAAGCGCGTGGAAGCGCTGAAAAAGCTGCCTATAGGCGATGTGTGGGGCATCGGACGGCGGCATGAAAAGCGGCTGACGGCGATGGGCATCCGCACGGCCTACGATTTCTCCGTTCTGCCGCGCGAATGGGTGCGCAAGAACATGACCGTTGTGTGCGATCGCCTCTGGCGCGAGATGAACGGGACGCCCTGCATCAGTCTGGAACTGGCGCCGCCCGACAAGCAGGAGATATGCACGTCGCGGGCATTCGGGAAAATGACTTCCGATTTCAACGAGGTAAAGGCCGCCGTGGTCCGTTACCTCAGCTCCTCGGCCCGCAAGCTCCGCGACCAGCATTCCTATGCCCGGCGCATCTACGTCGGTATCGAAACAAATCCCTTCAACGAATACCAGCGGCAGACCTACCGGGGGCTGCAGATTGAGTTCCCCGTACCTACGGACAATACGTTTGAGATGATCCCGTATGCCATGACGCTGCTCAAAGCGATCTGGCCGACCTATTCTCTCGGTGAGAGACCGTTCCTGTTCAAACGGGCGACGGTAACTCTTTCGGACCTTATTCCGGCCGAAGCGATGCAGCTTAACATGTTTCATCAGGAGCCCAACATCGAGCAATTACGACGCCTGCAGGCTGCCGTGGACGAGGTGAACGGTCCGCTGAACCTCGACAGCCGGCTTGTGGTGCTGGGCGCGGAGTTGACCGGGCAGAATAACACCCGGCTGCGGCGCGAAATGCTTTCGAAATGTCCTACGACCAAATGGAGTGACCGGATAGATATTGCCATCTAAATTTGTAAAGAATCTTTGTTTATGTGTTTCTTCACCTCTCTATCAGCAAATGCGGCAGCCGTAGCTAAAAAGTACGGCAAGCAGTTGGATATTATCGAAGCAGCCCGGCAGATACTCGCCGAGCAGGAACAGGAAGAAAGGGCCAGGCAGGAAGCCGGCCCCGAACACAAGGTTAGTGTCTACGACATTCGATTGGCCGAGGATATATACGTCATTCCCGCTTACGCCGAGCCGCAATGTGTCATTGTTTCCGGGAGCGACAAACTCCAAGTAATGCAATGGGGGCTGATTCCACGAATGGCGAAGCCTGAGGATGCAGAACGTTATAACCGGGAAAACCTGTTCAAAAACGCAAGGGCCGAAACCCTTTTTGAGAAGTGGCCGTGGCGAATGCTGTGGCAGCATAACCGGTGCATCATTCCCGTAACCGGATTTTTCGAGCCGCACAGACTGCCGAACGGAAAGGCGCAGTACTACTATACCACTTTAAAGGATCAGGAAATTTTCTCGATCGCCGGGCTTTGGGACGAATGGACGAATCCCCAGACCGGAGAGAAGGTGCTGTCGTTCGTCTTGATTACGACCGATGCCAACGCCATGATGCGTAAGATCCACAACGGCGGCAGTAATCCCTTCCGGATGCCGAAGATACTCACTTCGGAGCAGGAGCGTTTGTGGCTCGATCCGACGATCGCTTCGAAGGAAGCCGTCACTGATCTGCTCACGGTATATCCCGAAGAAGAAATGACGGCATGG
>ERZ1673699.88-NODE-88-length-119060-cov-15.013159_pt1 | contig 119060 bp, 121 predicted proteins | sample MGYA00580229_ERZ1673699 | MGnify/ENA primary metagenome ERZ1673699 (study PRJEB41218, sample SAMN15661785) | gut metagenome | host: Homo sapiens | place: Canada: London | collected 2015-08-20/2019-03-30 | study: EMG produced TPA metagenomics assembly of... | reverse complement strand
CATATCTATCAGAAAAAGCCCAGCTCCAGCCGGACTTTTTCGACGAGCTGAAGCGACGGTCTTTAGACCGTCGCTTTTTTTGCGGCAGAGAGGGAAAAAGGGAAGGGAAGCCATGAAATGGCTTCGCTTCCCTTGCTTTCATTCGTTGAGGTTATCCGACAAACGCACCGTCCACGGTCAGTACCTGCCCGGTGATGAAGGATGCCTTTTCCGAGGCGAGGAACGCTACCGCGTTGGCGATGTCCTGCGGCGTGCCCAGACGCCCGAGGGGCGTCTGCTCGGCGAGGTCATGCAGCACCTCCGGCCCGAGCACCTGCACCATGTCGGTGTCGATCACGCCGGGGGCGACGCAGTTGACGCGGATGCCGCTGGGAGCAAGCTCCATCGCGAGTGAGCGCGTGAGACCAATGAGCGCGTGCTTCGTGCAGGAATAGGTCACCTCGCAGCTCGCGCCGTGCTGGCCCCAGATGGAGGAAATGTTGACGATCACGCCGGCCTTTTCGTGCAGCATATGCGGCAGAACGGCCTGAATGGTGTTGCGCGCGCCGTTGAGATTGACGGCGAAGTAGCGCTCCCACAGCGCGTCGGTCACATCCTGAAAGAGCGCCTGACCGGCGACGCCCGCATTATTGACCAGCACGGAAATCGGGCCGAAAGCCTCCTCGACTCTTTTGACCATCGCGTTGACCTCATCACGCTTCGAAACGTCTGCCTGCACGGCGAGCGCGCGGCAGCCCTCCCGTTCAAGCTGCGCGACAAGCTCTTCGGCCTTATCCCGCCGCTCGTAATAGTTGATGCCGACGGCATAGCCCTCACGGGCAAGCTGCGCGGCGACGGCGCGTCCGATGCCGCGCGAGGAGCCGGTGACGAGCGCGACCCTGTTCATTGTGTTCATACGCGCTCACCTGCCTGTGGAGCCAAATCCGCCCTCGCCGCGCGCGGTCTCGGGCAGATCGGTGACCTCGTCGAATTCGATGGGCAGATAGGGCAGCAGGACGAGCTGCGCGATGCGCTCGCCCGTGCGGACGGTGCGCGGCTCCTCCGTGTCGTTGTGGAGGGCGATAAAGCACTCGCCGCGGTAGTCGCTGTCCACAACGCCGACGCAGTTTGCGGGACGCAGCCCCTCGCGGCTCGCCAGTCCGCTGCGGGCAAACACGCCGCCGAAGGTGCCCTCGGGCAGCGCCACGGCAATGCCGGTCGGCACCATAACGGTGTGGTGCGCGGGGATGGTCACCTCGCCGTCGCCGCTCAGGCAGGCGTAGAGGTCATAACCGGCGGCAAACGCGGAGCCGCTGGTGGGAATGGTCGCGTTGGGGTCTAACTTCTTGATCTTGACTTGAGCCATGGTTTATTGATCCTCCCAGAGTGTGATGCCGCCGCTCGACAGCGTGCGCGGCACGTCGATGATGCGTTGGTTGCTCGAGCCGCGGAAGCGGAGCGAGATGTCGTGCAGCTCCTCCACAAAGCGCCCGTCCACGAGCACGTCAACGAGCGAGAGCAGCTCGTCCGTGACCTCGCAGCGGGGATGGGCGCCGTCGGTGTGCAGCTGCTCCCAGGTGAAGCCGGTGAAAGCCCAGATGGTCTTGCCCGGCAATCTTTCGCGGACAAGACGCAGAAAAGGCAGCAGCCCGCGTTGATTTTCGGGTTCGAACGGTTCGCCGCCAAGAAGCGTGAGACCGTTGATATAGGCGGGCGCGAGCATTTGCAGCAGAGCCTCCTCCGTTTCGGCGGTAAAGGGCTGACCGTAGTCAAACGCCCAGGTCTGCGGCTGAAAGCAGTTTTTGCAGCGGTTGGTGCAGCCGGAGACGAAAAGCGTCACGCGGACGCCCTCGCCGTTGGCAATGTCGCAGTTTTTGATCTCTCCGTAGTACATCGCGGACCTCCTATCGGATAAAAATGAGCCGGAGCAGCATGGTGAGCGCGTAGAGCAAGGGCTGGTGCAGAACGTAAAGGAGCAGCGCGTGACGCCCGACGAGGGCGAGACGCGGCGCTTTGGCCGTGTAGAACCACTGCGGCAGGCGGCCCGCCTTGACATAGCGCCCTGCCCAGGTGCCGAGCAGGAACACGAAGAACCACGGCAGCAGCGGGAAATAGTCCGCCGAGGCGAAGTCGGGCGTGGTGAAGCCGAAGAGCCACAGCTGCGGCGTCTGCGTGGTCACGCCGTCCGCGCAGGGCGCGGTGAGGAAGATGAGCGCGAGACAGAGGACCGGCAGCACCCACGCGGGCAGCGCCTCCCAGAATCCGCGTGTCAGGCCGAAGAGCAGCATACAGCTTGCAAGCAGATGCAGCACGCCGAACACGATGGTCATGTTCATAAAATAGGTCACGAGCGTGATGCCGAGGGCGAGTGCCATCGCCTTTGCGCCGCGCTTGAGGTTGCTGCGCGAGAAATCCGAGCTGATGCCGGAGAGGAAGATGAACAGCCCCGCAAAGAAGTAGTGCAGCACGTCGAACACCGGGTTGGTGAACAGCCACCACGGCGCGCCGAGAAACGCGCACAGGTCATAGAGAAAGTGATGGAGCACCATCAGACACACGGCAAGGCCGCGCAGAGCGTCCATCAGCTCGATGCGGGCGGGCCGTTCCGTGCCGCTCATGCGGTGAGCTGCACGAGCGCGCCGGTCACTTTGTCATATTCGCGCTGCACGGCCTCGAAGAGCGCGGGCGCAGAGGCGGGCAGCGTATCGCTGCCGCGCAGCGCCTCGGTCATCTCGGAGCAGACGCCCGCGAGCGCGGTCAAGCCCAGATTGAGCGCGACGCCCTTGAGCGTGTGGACCGCGCGAAACGCGGTTTTCGCGTCCGCGGCGTCCACCGAGCGGGCAAGCAGCTCCATGCTCCCGTCCTGCGGGAGCATGGTCAGAAAGCGCAGAATGAGCGCGTCGCTCGGGAAGCGCTCAGACATGTCGTCATAGCTGCCGCCGACGAGCGTGTAAAATTCGCGGATGGTCATTGGAGGTCCTCCTTGTAGAGCACAGTACGGTTTTTGGCAGCCTTGGCATGGTAGAGTGCCTGGTCCGCCTTTTGAACGGTGTCGGCAAGCGGACCGACGGCGTGTGCACCGCCGATGCTCACGGTGATGCGCAGGCCGGGGTATTCCGGAAATTCAAGGCTTTCCACCGCGGCGCGGATGCTTTCCAGCTTCTTTTTCAGCACGTTCCGCGGCATATCGTGGAAGAGCAGGAGGAACTCGTCGCCGCCGTAGCGGACCAGCTCGTCGCCGGTGCGGATCGCGGAGCGAATGGCCTGTGCCGCGCGGGAAAGCGCGGCGTCGCCGGCGAGATGGCCATAGGTGTCGTTGATGCGCTTGAAATGGTCCAGGTCGAGCATGGCGAGCGTGAACTCGCCGTCCAGATCGCGCAGGCGGTCGTCGAAGTAACGGCGGTTGTAAACATGGGTGGCCGAGTCGATGTAGACCTGCCGGTTGCGCAGAAGCAGCTGATTGAGCACGCTCGCGTCCTCGTCGCTGCGCAGGTCCTCCATGCGGATGGGGCTGACCAGCTCGAGTGCGTAGGGCGTTCCGTCCACCTCAACACATACGGCGTGGACGTAGAACACCTTGTCGCCCACGGCCTCGACCTTTGTCTGGGCACGGCGGGTGCGGATGACCTCCTGCGAGATGCAGTGCTCGCAGCGCTGCGTCTTGTTCCAGATGGCATAGCAGTGCTCACTTTTTTCCACGACCGCGCCGTCTGAGGTGTCGGTGAGCTGCATACAGATCTCCGGGTCCACAAGGCGGACGGTGCCGAACATACTGCGGCAGCTCTCCAGCACGCCGATGACTTGTTCGCCCGTGATGCGCAGCACATGGTCCGCGCCCACTGTGACCGGCAGGAGCGCCGGATGAAGCACAGGGGCGGCAAAGGCCTGCCGGTAATCCTCCAGCCGGCGGCAGCGCTCGCCAATGTCCAGCACCCGGCCGAAAAGGCTGCTGAAGCGGCCCGGCTCGTCCGAGGCCCAGGTGATCTGTATGGCGATCTGGCAGAGACTGGGATGGCCGTCGAGCGTCAGCTCAGTCTCAAACTCCAAATAGGTCTCGTCGGAGGCGGCGCAGAGCAGGCGGTTCCGCATGGCTTGGATCGTGTCTGCGCTCACGACCGAGCAGAGCTGCGTACAGCTGAGCGGGCTGACGATGACGCGCGGCAGACCGGTGCGGCGGGCCGCGCCGGCAGAGAGAGCGAGCGCGTCCGGATGGCGGGTATATTCAAACCAGAGCTCCTCCGTCAGGTCGCTGAAAAAGCGCCGCTTGGACAGCTCCTGCTCCACCTGCTTCGTCATGCGCGCAGAGGAGAGCTCCTGCCGACTGCCGTCCGGCTTCCAGATGAGCTCCTTCGCCCAACGGTACGCAGGCGGCTCCACGGCGGCCTCGGCCCCTGCGCTGTGCTTGAGGGTGTCGGCAATGTCATTCAGGCATTCCAGCAGCAGCGGGTTGAAGCTGCCGCATTCGCCGCCGCGGATCATTTCGAGCGATTTCTCGTGGGAAAGCGCCTCCTTGTAGCAGCGCTTGCTCGTCAGCGCGTCGTAAGCGTCGGCGAGAGAGACGACCTGCGCGGCGATGGGGATATCCTCGCCCTTGAGGCCGTCGGGGTAGCCCTCGCCGTTCCAGCGCTCATGGTGCCAGCGGCAGATCTCAAGGGCATATTTGATGATCGTTTCATTCTGATAGATCGGCAGGTCGGAGATGATCTTCGCGCCCAGCCGCGTGTGCTGCTTGACGATGTCGAACTCACCCGGCGTGAGCGCGGTGGGCTTGGTCAGGATGTCCTCGGGGATGAGGAGCTTGCCGATATCGTGCAGGCTCGAGGCGATGCAGACGGTCTCGATATCCTCCGGCCCGATGGGGCAGCGGTCCGTCCGTTCCAGCAGGCGGTGCAGCAGCAGTCCCGTGATGCGGCTGACATTTGTCATGTGCGTGCCTCTCTCGCCGCTGCGGTACTCCACCGCGTAGCCGAGAATGGCGGCAAGAATGTCGGTGTTCCGCTCGCGGCGGTAGAAGCGGTCGGCGATGAGTCCCGTCAGCTTCTGCGTCTTGGCGTGGAGCAGGATGGCGTTGATGACGCGGCGGCGGATCATATTGGGCACGAAGGGACGGCTGACATAGTCCGCCGCGCCGAGCTGAAAGGCGCGGTCGATGTAGCTGCCGCCCGTTTCCACGGAGATCATGATGGTGGGGATCTCGTCGATCCACCCGCGGCGGTTCATTTCCTCCAACACCTCGAAGCCGTCCGCCTCGGGCATCACAACATCCAGCAGCAGCGCGGCGATATTGCCCTCGTGTGCCGCGAGCGTGGCAATGGCCTCCTTGCCGTCGGCAGCCTCGAGAATATCGAAGTTCTTCTCCAACACGCTCACAAGGATCGCGCGGTTCAGCTCGGAATCGTCCGCGATCAGCAGCTTTCTCTCATCCATGAAAAAACATCTCCTTCCGGCCGCACAGCGAAGGGACAGCCGGCTCGGCCGGCACGGCGGCGCAGACCGCGCAGCGGGGTCCTGAACATTTATTTGGTCTCGCAGCCTGCCGCGCGGATGGCGCCGAGCGCCAGCTCCAGCGTGGGGTCAACGTTGGGATAGTCGAGATGGTAAAGCTCGAACGCGGGCGGCAGCTCCGTGCAGCCGAGGATCAGCACCTCGGCGCCGCGCGCGAGCAGATGCTCGCAGGCTGCGCGGAACGCGGTGACGTTGTGCGTCAGGTCGCCGGCCTTGACGCCGTTGTAGATGACGTCCATCACCGCGGCCTGATCGGCGGCGCTGTCCGGCGTGAGCAGCTCCACGCCGCTTTGCTCAAAGGTGCGCTGATAGATGCCGGTCTGCACCGTGCCGTCGGTCGCGAGCAGGCCCGCGCACTTCACGCCGCGCGCCTTCAGCGCGTCGCGCGTGAGCGCGATCATGTGCAGCACGGGAATGGTCACGGCCTCGCAGACCTGCTCATAGTAGCTGTGTGCGGTGTTGCAGGGCATGATGAGAAAATCCGCGCCGATGCTCTCGAGCCGCTTCGCGCTCTTGATCATCTCCGGCACGGGGTCCTCGCCGCCGTGGAGCAGCGCCGCCGTGCGGTCGGCAATGTCCGTGTTCGAGTCGATGCACACGCGCGGATGCGCCTGGTCGCACGCGGCGACGGTGTGCAGCGTGATCTTCTGAAAGAGGTCGGCGGTCGCCAGAGGCCCCATGCCGCCGAGGATGCCGATGACTTTTTTGCTCATGGTACAGTCCTCCGGAAAGCGGTTTTACTTGTCCAGCAGCTTCTGCTCATGGTTCGGCAGCGCCGCGAGCTCGTGGTCGCGGCGAATGATGAGCTTGAGTGCCTCGACCGCGACCTTGACGGAGGAGCTGGTGTCCTCGCTCATGTCCTGATCGAGACCGGCCTTCTCGCGCTCCTGATTCCAGACCACATGGAAGCACGAGCCGCAGCGGCAGCCAAGCGCGTCGGCCACGACGAAGAGCGCGGCAGACTCCATCTCGCTGGCCTTGACGCCGAGACGCTTCCAGCTCTCCCACTTCTGCAGAAGCTCATAGTAGACGGGGCTTTTTTCTGGGCTGTGCTGCCCGTAGAAGCTGTCCTTGCACTGCACGACACCGGTGTGCGTGCGGTAGCCGAGGTTCTCCGACGCCTGACGCAGCGCGAGCGTCACGTCGAAGTTTGCCACGGCGGGGTACTCAATGGGCGCGTACTCCAGCGAGGTGTGCTCGTAGCGGATCGCGCCGGTGGCGACGACCACGTCGCCGGACTTCACGTTGATGTCGATGCCGCCGCAGGTGCCGGTGCGGATGAAGGTATCCGCGCCGAGCTGATGCAGCTCCTCCATCGCGATGGACGCGCTGGGGCCGCCGATGCCGGTGGAGCAGACCGAGACCTTCTCGCCGAGCAGCGTGCCGGTGTAGGTGGTGTACTCGCGGTTCTGCGCGACCTTGACGGGATTATCGAACAGCGCGGCGATGGACGGGCAGCGGCCCGGGTCACCGGGCAGGATCACATAGCGGCCCACCTCGCCCTGTGCGCAGTGGATATGATATTGACGTTCAAGCTCATGCATAAAAAACACCTCACGAAATGAATTGGAAAAACAGTGATATGATTATAGCAAATCCCCCGCGGCAATGCAAGCGGAGGAAAAAAGAAAGAGGGACGCCCGCGCGTCCCTCCTCTGTGTTCGGTTTTTACAGCATCTTTACCGTGTACCACACGGCCAGCACGAACAGCAGCACCGCCGCGCCCCAGATCACATAGTACGCGAGGCCCGCGAACAGCGACACCGCGATGGCGGCGATGCTCAACACCAGCACCGCGCAGGTGAGCGCGTAATTGGTCTTGGCGGGGAAAATGACAGTCCCCTTGTAGGAACCCTCATGCTTCTGCAGCATCACGGTCAGCACGAGCAGAGCGGCAACGAGCACCATAGCGGCCCAGCAGAAGGCGGTCACCAGAGCGGGCATGGAGGAGCTGCCGTGATTGAGCAGAACAGCGGAGGCGATCGCCAGCGTCAGGGCGATGGTCTGCACGGCGAACTCGTGCTGATAGAGCAGGAACACAACCGCCAGCAGCATCAGCACGGGCACGAGAATGCACATGACCGTCGTTCCCATCGGGTAGACCCTGCGCATCAGGAGAGAGGACACGCCAAAGAACAGGCCGAGACCCAGCAGCCACTTGCCGGCCGCGGCAAAGCGCGTCCATTTCCGACGCATGACCGTGAGCACAACGCCCGCGCCGAACGCGGCCGCGCCGACAATGGCCATGACCTCAAGATAACCTGCGATCGCAACGACCTGATCGACGGAGCCCTTGACAAAGTATTGGTTGATGAGCAGAAGGTAAAACTCTGCAATGAAACCGGCGGTGAAGAGCGTCAGGGCGCTGTTCAGGTTGCGGTTATTCTTGGCGATGCGCGCCTCACGCCTGGGATCGTTCTTTTTTGCTGCCATCTATCATGACCTCCGAAAGGCTTCTTTCGTTCTTGCGGGCTCAAGCAAAGACCCACAGACTGGTATAATACCAGAAGTGTTCGCTTTTTGCAAGGTAAATTTTCTGTGCGGCGGAAAAACGGGAAAAAAGTGCCGCGATTTATCGGCTTTGTTGCAAAAGCTACGGCAATTCCACCACATTTAGTCTATACTTGTTTTCGGCTACCACAAGATATTGTGAGAAAATTTCAAAAACCTCTTGCATTGTGCGCGAGAGTATGCCATAATTTGAAATGCAGACGGTCAACTGCCACAAGATATTGTGTTGTAGGATAGATTTTATCGGATATTTTAGAGTAAGGGAGAGCTGCCAGCCATGAAGGTCATCAAAAGAAACGGCGCGGAGGTCGAGTTCGACATCGTCAAGATCATCGCCGCCGTCACCAAGGCAAACGCCGCCACAGAGGAGGACGCGCGCATGACGCCGGTCCAGATCCAGCGCATCGCCGAAAGCGTGGAGCTGGCCTGTCAGGGTCTGGGCCGCGCCCCCACGGTCGAGGAGATCCAGGACTTCGTCGAGCATCAGATCATGGCGCACGGCGCGTTTGAGGTCGCCAAGCGCTACATCACCTACCGCTACACCCGCTCGCTCGTGCGCAAGAGCAACACGACGGACGACAAGATCCTCACCCTCATCGAGTGCAACAACGAGGAGGCCAAGCAGGAGAACAGCAACAAGAACCCCGTCGTCAACTCCACGCAGCGCGACTACATGGCGGGCGAGGTCAGCCGCGACCTGACCAACCGCATCCTCCTGCCCGAGGACATCGTCAAGGCACATGAGGAGGGCATCATCCACTTCCACGACACGGATTACTATGCCCAGCACATGCACAACTGCGACCTCGTGAACCTCGAGGATATGCTGCAGAACGGCACCGTCATCACCGGAACGCTCATCGAGCGTCCGCATTCCTTCGCCACCGCCTGCAACATTGCCACGCAGATCGTCGCGCAGGTGGCGAGCAACCAGTACGGCGGGCAGAGCATCTCGCTCACGCACCTCGCGCCCTTTGTGGACGTTTCGCGTCAGAAGATCCGCAAGCAGGTGCTTGCCGAGATCGAGGAGCTTGGCGTCGCGCAGGATGAGACGAAGATCGCCCGCATCGTGGAAAAGCGCCTGCGCGAGGAGATCCGCCGCGGCGTGCAGACGATCCAGTATCAGGTCGTTACGCTCCTGACCACGAACGGACAGGCCCCCTTCATCACCGTATTCATGTACCTCAACGAGGCGCGCAGCGAGCAGGAGAAGCGCGATCTCGCGCTCATCATCGAGGAGATGCTGCTCCAGCGCTACGAGGGTGTGAAGAACGAGCAGGGCGTGTGGGTCACGCCCGCGTTCCCCAAGCTCATCTACACGCTCGAGGAGGACAACATCCACGAGGATTCGCCCTACTATTATCTCACAAAGCTTGCCGCAAAATGCACGGCGCGCCGTATGGTGCCCGATTACATCAGCGAAAAGAAAATGCTCGAGCTCAAGGGCGACGTGTATCCCTGCATGGGCTGCCGCAGCTTCCTCACGCCCGACCGCTTCACCGACGCGGGCGTGGGCAACATCGCCAACGCCGGCAACTACGAGCCGGGCAAGCACAAGTATTACGGCCGCTTCAATCAGGGCGTCGTGACCATCAATCTGCCCGATGTCGCGCTGTCCTCCGGCGGCAACATCGAAAAATTCTGGGATATTTTTGAAGACCGGCTCGAGCTGTGTCACCGTGCGCTGCGCTGCCGCCACGACCGCCTGCGCGGTACGCTCTCCGACGCCGCGCCCATCCTCTGGCAGTACGGTGCCTGCGCCCGCCTCAAGAAGGGCGAGCCCATCGACCGCCTGCTCTACGACGGCTACTCCACCATCTCCCTCGGCTACGCCGGACTCTATGAGTGCGTGAAGTACATGACCGGCAAGAGCCATACCGACCCCGCCGCCACGCCGTTCGCCCTGTCCATCATGCAGAAGATGAACGACAAGTGCAAGGAGTGGAAGACTGCCGAGAACATCGACTATTCCCTCTACGGCACGCCGCTGGAGTCCACGACCTACAAGTTTGCCAAGTGCCTGCAAAAGCGCTTCGGCATCATCGAGGGCGTGACCGACAAGGGCTATATCACCAACAGCTACCATGTCCATGTCACCGAGCCGATCGACGCCTTCACCAAGCTCAAGTTCGAGGCGCAGTTCCAGCACCTCTCGCCCGGCGGCGCGATCAGCTACGTCGAGGTCCCCAATATGCAGAACAACCTTGAGGCCGTGCTGCAGGTGATGAAGTTCATTTACGACAACATCATCTACGCCGAGCTGAACACCAAGTCCGACTACTGTCAGGTCTGCGGCTGGGACGGCGAGATCGAGATCGTCGAGGACGGCGGCAAGCTCATTTGGCGCTGCCCGAAGTGCGGCAACACCGATCAGGACAAGATGAACGTCGCCCGCCGTACCTGCGGCTACATCGGCACCCAGTTCTGGAACCAGGGCCGCACGCAGGAGATCAAGGAGCGCGTGCTGCATCTGTAAAGATCGAAGAATAAAAGTGCAGAGCAAAAGCGCAGACCCGAGCGGGTCTGCGCTTTTTGTGCCTTGGTTCATTTTTCCAGCAGCGCATGAAGCTCGCCTGCATCGGCGGCCAGCTCGGTCGCTTTCGCTTCCACGAGCTGTTCCCGGTCGCGGAAGCCCCACGTCACCGAGATGCAGGGGATGCCCGCGTTCCGCGCCGTCTCGATGTCCACCTCGCTGTCGCCGACGTAGACCGCGCGGGACTTGTCCGCGCCGAGCGCCGCGAGCGCGTCGTTCACCATGTCGGGCGCGGGCTTGCGGCGGCGCTGCGCCGTCTCGCCCATGGCGATGTCGGCAAGCGCGCCGAAGTGCTTCGCGACCAGCGGACGCACCGCCTCGTCCGGCTTGTTGGACACCACCGCAAGGCGGAAGCCCTCCGCTTTGAGCGCCGCCATCAGCTCCAAAACGCCCGCGTAGGGCTTCGTCTTGATCTGGCAATGCGCGGCGTAGTAAGGCTTGTAAAGCGCGAGCGCCTTCGCGACGGTCTCCTCGTCCGCGTCTGCGCCGAGGGCGCGGCGCATCTGCATCTCCGCGCCGTTGCCGACGAAGCGCCGCATCTCCGCGAGCGTCCGCTCGGGATAGCCCAGCTCCCGCAGCGTGTGGTTCGCCGCACCGCAGATGTCCTCGAGCGTGTCGAGCAGCGTCCCGTCAAGGTCAAATAGGACGGTATCAAATCTCCGCATGGTTCGTCAGCCCCTTTCTCCGGCCTGCACCCGCCGCGCGACCTCCTGCGTGAAGCGCGCGGTCGCCGCGCTCGGCGGCACGTCGCGCAGCGTACACATATCGACGGAGCGCGGCGGGATCTCAAAGTCTGTTTTCAGCTGGCGGATCGCGCCGCTCTCCAGCTCCGCGGTCACGAACTCCCGCGTCACGCCCGCCACGCCGAAGCCGATGCGGGCGAGGTCCACGAGCAGGCTCCTTGCGCCCAGCTCGATCTCCGGCGAAAGGGAAACGCCGTGCGCGAGGAAGTATTTTTCCAGATACACGCGCGAGCTGGCCTTGCGCTCGAGCAGAATGAGCGGCAGCGCCGCGAGCTCCTGCATCGAATAGGCGCGCTCAAAGTCGCAGGGATAGTCCGCCGCGGCGACAAAGCACGAGTGCGTCGCAAAGCACGGCACGCAGCTCAGTCCCTCGTCCTCGCTCGGCGACGAGGCGAACGCCACGTCCACCTTGCCCGAGCGCAGCAGGCCGAGCACCTTGTGGCTGCGCCCGCTGATGATCTGAATATGGATGTTCGGGTACTTCTTGTGGAATGAGTCGAGGTGCGGCAGCAGAAATTGGCTCGTCACCGTGTCGCTCGCGCCGATGACGAGCTTGCCCATCTGCAGGGCGCGCGTCTGCGCGAGCTTTTCCTCGCCCGTTTCCAAAAGGCCCATCGCGCTGCGGACGTGCTCGAAGAGCATCTGCCCGTCGTCCGTGAGCGTCACGCCGCGCGGGGAGCGGATGAACAGCCGCGTCTGTAAGGCGCCCTCGAGCTGCTTGACGCTCTGGCTCACCGCGGACTGCGAAATGTAAAGGTTCTGCGCCGCGGCGGAAATATTGCCCGTCTCCGCCACCTCGCGGAATACGCGGTACAGCTCTAACTTTGCCGTCATAGCTCTGTCCTCCTCAGATCTCGCGCCGTCCCTCGAGCGCGCGCATGAGCGTCGCGTCGTCGGCAAATTCCAGATGTCCGCCCACGGGGATGCCGTAGGCGAGACGGGTGACCTTCACGCCGAAGGGGCGCAGCAGCCGTGCGAGATACATCGCCGTGGCCTCGCCCTCCGTGTCGGGATTGGTCGCCATGATGACCTCGTCGATGCCGCCGGCGGCGACGCGCTCGACGAGGGACTTGATCTCCAGATCGTCTGGACCGACGTGGTTCATCGGTGAGATGACGCCGTGGAGCACATGATAGCGCCCGCTGTACTCGCGCGAGCGCTCAAGGGCCGCCACGTCGCGGGCGTCCGCCACCACGCAGATCACGCGCTCATCGCGCTTGGGCGAGGCGCAGATGGGGCAGAGCCCCCCGTCCGTCAGGTTGCGGCAGATGGGGCAGCACGTTACCTTCTTCTTCGCCTCCACGATGGCGTCGGCGAACTCCTGCGCCTCCGCGTCCGTCAGGCTCAGCACATGGAACGCCAGCCGCTGCGCGCTCTTGCCGCCGATGCCCGGCAGCCGCGCGAATTGCTCGACCAGCTTTTCCAGCGCTGCGGGAAAATACTCCATACCTTGTTAACCCTCTCTCAAAGCCTTGATCTTCGCGGGGATGTCCGCCGCCTTGTAGACCGCGCTGCCCGCGACCAGCACGTTCGCGCCCGCGTTCACGCAGGCGTCGCGCGTGGCGGTGTCCACGCCGCCGTCCACCTCCAGCTCGCAGTCCGGGTTGACCTCGTCGAGCATCGCGCGCAGCTGCGCGACCTTGGGCATCATGTCCGCCATGAACTTCTGCCCGCCGAAGCCCGGCTCGACCGTCATCACCAGCACGATGTCGCACTCCTTGAGGTACGGCAGCGCCGCCTCGGCGCGGGTGTTGGGCTTGAGCACAATGCCCGCGCGCTTGCCCTTCGCGTGGATCTTCTCCAGCGCGGCGTGGATGTTCTCGGGGAAGTCGGACTCGACGTGGACGGTCACAAGGTCTGCGCCCGCGTCGCAGAACTGCTCAACGTAGCGCACGGGCTTGGTGATCATCAGATGCACGTCCAGCGGCAGCCCGGTCACGGGCCGGATGGCCTTGACCACCGGGATGCCGATGGAGATATTCGGCACGAACTCGCCGTCCATGATGTCCACATGGACGTAGTCGGCGGTGTCGATCTTCCGAATGTCCCGCTCGAGATTGGCGAAGTCGGCGGAGAGAATGGACGGTGCGATCTTGATGTTCATGGCGGCAGCCTCCTGTGAAAAAACAGATTCAATTTATTGTAGCAAAGGCCGCGCCTAAAATCAATCGCAAAATAAAAATGTAAAAGATACTTGACATTTTGCCGATGAAGTGTTATGCTCATGAATGTAAAGCAAGCTTGACTTTCTGAGAACGGAGCACAGCATGAAAAATATCATTGAACAAAAGCGGAAGGAGCGGGGCATGACGCAGCAGCAGCTTGCCGCGGCGCTCGGCGTCTCGCGCCAGACCATCATCTCGTTGGAAAGCGGGAAGTACAATCCGTCCATCCTGCTCGCCCACGCCATCGCAAGGCTGTTCGGCACGCAGATCGAGGACATCTTTCTTTTTGAGGAGGAAGAAGTATGAAATTGAAGGAACAGAAAAAATTCGGCATTTTGTGGCTCAGCATCGGCGCGGCGCTCTTTCTTGCGGGGCTGCTGCTGGGGGAGACGGAATACGGCAGCTATATCAGCGGCTTCGGCGGCGCACTGATGGGCGTGGGAGCGGCGCGGCTGCTGCGGGTGCGCCGTCTCAGCCGAGATCCGGAAAAGGCGGCGGACTATGAGGCCTCACTCCGCGACGAGCGCACGGCGTATGTGGCAAACAAGGCGCGCAGCATGGCTTTTTTCATTAGCATCTACGTTCAGCTTGCAGCCGGACTGCTGGCGATCCTTGTGTTCGACCGGCCGCTCGTCGGACAGGTGCTCTGCGGCCTGACCTGCTTGCAGAGCCTGCTCTACACCGTATTCTACTGGCATTATGACAAGGTCTATTGAGAAAGAGAAAGAAAGCATGCACGCATTGGAGGTCAGCGGCCATTCCCAGCCCCTCAGGGACTTCCGGCTGCAAAACGTCAGCTTCACGGGCGAGCGGTCCGCGAGCTGAAATCTTAAAAAAGTGTTAAACGAAAACGCGGCGCTTGTCAACGCCGCGCTTTTGTGCTATCCTAACGGGTGGTCAAGGTGGAAAGGGCCTTCCCTTTCCGCTCCGGCCGCCGCGTTTCTCCCGAGAAAGCTACAAAAGGAGACCCTGCGCATGAAGCTCGATCATCGCCGCACGATCCTCGTCGGCCTTGCGTTTTTATCCATCTGTGCCTTCTGGCAGATGTACGACAGCGTCATCCCCAAGATCCTGACCGAAACGTTCCGCCTGAATGAGACGATCTCCGGCGCGATCATGGCGCTGGACAACATTCTGGCGCTTTTTCTGCTGCCGCTGTTCGGCGCGCTCTCCGACCGCACGAGCACCAAAATCGGCCGCCGGATGCCCTTCATCCTCCTCGGCACGGCCTGCGCCGCCGTGCTGATGAACCTGCTGCCGGTGCTGGATAACCGCTACGCCGCAGCTCCCTCGACCGGGAAGCTCGTCGGCTTCGCCGCCGTGCTGGGCCTGCTGCTTGTGGCGATGGGCACCTACCGCTCGCCCGCCGTCGCCCTCATGCCGGACGTGACGCCCAACCCCCTGCGCTCACGCGCGAACGCCATCATCAACCTCATGGGCGCCATCGGCGGCATCATCTATCTGGCTGTCGCGGCGGTGATGTACCCGAACGCCAAGATCGCGGGCCTCGCCCACGTCAACTATCAGCCGCTTTTCCTCGTCGTTTCCGCCGTCATGCTCGTGAGCGTCGCGGTGCTGTTCCTGACGGTGAAGGAGCCGAAGCTCGCCGCGGAGACGCGCGCGCTCGAGGCGCAGCATCCCGAGTGGGACCTCACCGAGGACGACGGCAGCGGCAATGAGGTGCTGCCTAAGCCCGTCAAGCGAAGCCTTGGCTTTCTGCTCGTGTCTATCGCGCTGTGGTACATCGGCTACAACGGTGTGACGACCTGGTGGTCCACCTACGTCGGCGCAGTCATGGGACAGGGGCTCGGCGGCGCGTCCACCTGCCTGCTCATTGCCACCGCCGGCGCGGTCGTCAGCTACATTCCCATCGGTCAGCTCGCCTCGCGCATCGGCCGCAAAAAGACCATTCTCTTCGGCTGCGCCCTGCTCGCCGCGATGTTCCTGACCTTCTACTTCCTCACCACGCTCTACTCGACCATTCATCCCGTCATGTTCGTCTGCTTTGCCCTCGTGGGCTTTGCGTGGGCGGCCATCAACGTCAACTCGCTCCCGATGGTGCTGGAGGTGTGCCGCGGCAGCGACATCGGCAAATTCACCGGCTATTACTATACCTTTTCCATGGCGGCGCAGGTCGTCACGCCGGTGCTCGCCGGCACGCTGATGCGTCATATCAGCTACCGCGTGCTCTTCCCCTACGCGGCGCTCTTCGTCGGCGCGTCCTTTGTCACGATGTGCTTCGTGCGCCACGGCGATTCCAGAGCTGAGGCCAAGAGCGGTCTGGCCGCCTTTGAGGATATGGACGACTGAATTCGGCAATTTCCAATAACAAGAAGTGATTTTTCGTGCAGACTCTACAATTCGTTATCCTTTTCACACTGTTTCTGCTCACCGTCTGGCTCTTTTTTCTCAACAGCCGTGCCAACCATCCGAGCTGGGCGGCGCTGGAGCATCGGCGCTATGCCCACCGCGGGCTGCATTGCAGCGCCGACAGCGTGCCGGAAAACTCCCTTGCGGCCTTTCGCCGCGCCATCCGGCACGGATACGGCGCGGAGCTGGACGTGCATCTGCTGCGCGACGGCACGCTCGCCGTTTTTCACGACAGCGACCTAAAGCGCATGACCGGCGTGACCGGCGTGCTTGAGGACTGCACGGCGCAGGATCTTGCCGCGCTCCATCTTGCCGGTACGCCGGAAACGATCCCACAGCTGTGTGAGGTCCTTTCCCTTTACGAGGGCACGGGCCTGCCGCTCGTCGTGGAGCTCAAGAGCTATCGCGGCAACCACCGCGCGCTCGCCGAGCGCACGGCGAAGGAGCTGGACAAATATCAGATCCCCTATTGTATGGAGAGCTTTGACCCGCGCTGCCTGATGTGGCTGCGCGCCTTCCGGCCCGAGATCATCCGCGGTCAGCTCTCCGAAAATTTCCGCAAGGACGCGCGGGGCTGGGAGCATTTCGTGGGCTTCCTGCTCTCGAACCTCCTGTTCAACGCCTTCACCGCGCCCGACTTCATCGCCTATAAATTTGAGGACCGCCGGCGCTTCGCGCCGCGCATCTGCCGCACGTTCTACGGCGCGCATATGTTTTATTGGACCGTCCGCACCTATGAGGACCTGAAGGCCGTGGAGCGCGAGGGCGCGCAGGCGATCTTCGAGGGCTTCGACCCGGACGGGGCAGAGAGAAAATCAGAAAGAAAAGAGGACACTCCATGAGCGAGACTCCGAAGAGACGCCGGGGCGACCGCAGAGACGCGGTGCTCCTGCGCGAGACCGACGCCCTGCACTTTATCATGGGCATCATCTACCCCCACCGCGCCGACAACGAGGCCTACATCGCCGAGCGCATCGATCTGGAGCCCATCAAGGCCTACCTTGCGAAAAAGAACGTCGAGGGCATCGAGTTCAAGTACACCTTCTTCCACGTCATCGTGGCAGCGCTGGTCAAGACCATCACCCTGCGCCCCAAGCTCAACCGCTTCTACGCGAACGAGAATTATTACCAGCGCAACAAGGTCACGGCGGGCTTTATCATCAAGAAGGAATTTTCCGACGGCAGCGAGGAGGCGGTCGCCCTGCTCGATGCCGCACCGACCGATACCGTGGACACCGTTCACGAGGAGATCCGCCGCCGCGTCTACGCCACGCGCCATGAGCAGAAGCTGAACACCACGGACAACAGCATGGATATTCTCAACAAGCTGCCGCGCTTTCTCTCCAAGGCGGCGATCCGCTTCATCCGCTGGCTCGACCGTCACGGCTGGTGTCCGGACGTTCTCATCGGGGACGATCCGAACTACGCCTCGGTGTTCCTCTCCAACCTCGGCTCCATCCGTCTGCGCAGCGGCTACCACCATCTTACGAACTGGGGCACCTGCTCGTTCTTCTGCGTCATCGGCGAAAAGAAGTGGACGCCGCTTTACGATCAGAACGGCCTCGTCGCCATGCGCGAGACGGTCGACCTCGGCTTCACGGTCGACGAGCGCATTGCCGACGGCTATTACTATTCCAAGAGCATCCGGCTCTTCAAGCACCTGCTCGCGCACCCCGAGCTGCTCGAGCTGCCATTTGAACAGGAGGTCGATTATGACTGAGATCACTGCCAAGACCCCGTGGGCGGGTCACACCGGCGACGTGCCGCTGCATCTGGACTACTTTGACGGCTCGATGTTTGAGGCGCTCGAGCTGGTCGCCAAGAAGTACCCCAGGAACATCGCGTTCGACTTCATGGGCAAGCCCACCACCTATCCCCAGATGATCGAGGAGATCAAGAAGTGCGCCCGCTCCCTCAAGACCATCGGCGTGCGCGCGGGCGACAAGGTGACGATCGCCATGCCCAACTGCCCGCAGGCCATCTATATGTTCTACGCTGTCAACCTCGTCGGCGGCATCGCGAACATGATCCATCCTCTCTCGGCGGAGAAGGAGATCGAGTTCTATCTCAACGAGTCTGAGAGCGTCACCGCCATCACGCTCGACCAGTTCTACAACAAGTTCGAGAGCATCCGCCAGAACACAAAGGTCGTCAACATCATCATCGCGAGCGTCAAGGATGAGCTGAGCAAGCCCGTCCGCGCGGGCTATATGCTCACCGAGGGCCGCAAGATCGCCAAGATCCCGAAGGACGCGCCGGTCATCCGCTGGAAGGAATTCATGAACATGGGCAAGGCCTGCTTCTGGAATTACTCCGTCAAGCGCACCGGCGACGACCCCGCCGTCATCCTCTACTCCGGCGGTACGACCGGCACGACCAAGGGCATCGTGCTGACGAACAGAAACTTCAACGCGCTCGGCCAGCAGGTCATCGCGGCGAACCCGATGTTCAACCCCGGCGACAAGATGCTCGCCGCCATGCCGCTGTTCCACGGCTTCGGCCTCGGCGTGTGCGTCCACACCATGCTCTCGCAGGGCGGGCGCTGCATCCTCGTGCCGCGCTTCACCGCCAAGAGCTACGCGAAGCTCATCACCAAGTATCACTGCAACTTCATCGCGGGCGTGCCCACGCTCTACGAGGCGCTGCTGCGTCTGCCGAGCATGGAGGGCGCGGACCTCAGCTCGCTCAAGGGCGTGTTCTCCGGCGGCGACAGCCTGTCGATCGAGCTGAAGAAGAAGCTGGATAAATTCCTCTATGCCCACGGCGCGCCCGTGCAGGTGCGCGAGGGCTACGGCACCACCGAGACCGTCACGGCCTGCTGCCTGACGCCGCCGCATATGTTCAAGGAGGGCTCGATCGGCGTGCCGTTCCCGGACACCTACATCAAGATCGTCGAGCCGGACACCGACAAGGAGGTTCCCTATGGCACCGAGGGCGAGATCCTGCTCGCCGGCCCCACCGTGATGAAGGAATACATGAAGCATCCCGACGAGACCGCGCAGACCCTGCGCCGTCACGCCGACGGTCTGACCTGGGTCTACACCGGCGACCTCGGCACGATGGACTCGGAGGGCTTCGTTTACTTCCGCGGCCGCGCCAAGCGCATGATCGTCTCGTCCGGCTACAACGTCTACCCCGGTCAGATCGAGAACATCCTTGACGCGAATGAGATGGTGCAGATGAGCTGCGTTATCGGCATCCCCGACGCCTACCGGATGCAGAAGGTCAAGGCCTTTGTCAAGCTCGCCGCCGGCATCCCCGCGAACGACGCGACCCGTCAGGCGCTGATGAGCTACTGCTCCAAGCACATCGCGAAGTACGCCATGCCCTGCGACATCGAGTTCCGTGACGAGCTGCCCAAGACGCTCGTCGGCAAGGTCGCCTACCGCGTTTTGGAGGAAGAGGAGCAGGCCAAGCACGCCGCCGAGGCGCCCGCCGCGCCCGCCGAGGAGGAAAAGAAGTAAGGCAAAAAGCGAGCCGCTCACAGAGCGGCTCGCTTCCTTTTTGGTATGGAGCGATCCGGCGGCGCGGCGGTCAGAGGTCATCCTCTCCGGTGTCGCGGTCGAAGCCAAGCAGATGGCCGGGCAGACGGCACCACGGCTTGCAAAGCGTATCGTTGTAGTGCGCAACGGCCTGCCGATAGATGCTCTCGCTGCGCGCGAGGATCTGGGCGAGCTCGGGATCGTAGCGCACGCCGGCGGCCTGACGGCGGCAGGCGGAGAGCTGCGCGGCGGCGCTTTCCACCACGCTGCGCCGACTGCGCAGGACGCGCCGCACCTCCCAGAACCAGAGGACGAGAAAGGCGGTGGTGCTCACGGCGGCGATCAGCCAGGCGACCCACGACGGCATCGGCTTCAACTCCTTTTTCTGCAGATTTCATCATTGGAACCAAGCATAGCAATTTTTTCCAAAAATTGGGAAACGAGGGTATGAGATGTATGCTTTTTCGGCGCGAAATGCAGGAAAAGGCGAATTTTGCGAAAAAATGAAAAAAGAAGTGACAGCTGTCCGCCGGCTGTGGTAAAATAGAAAAACAACGATACCGGGAGGTCAGGATATGAGCTATGCCGATCAGGTTTTTCGCCGGAACTGCGAGGACATTTTGAAAAACGGCGTGTGGGACACGGAGCTTGCCGTGCGTCCGCGCTGGGAGGACGGAACACCGGCGCACACGGTCAAGAAATTTGGCATCGTCAACCGCTACGACCTGCAAAGGGAATTCCCCATCCTCACGCTGCGCCGCACCTATTGGAAGAGCGCGGTGGACGAGCTTTTGTGGATCTGGCAGAAAAAGAGCAATAACGTCCACGACCTCTCCTCCCACATCTGGGACGCGTGGGCGGACGAGAGCGGCAGCATCGGCAAGGCCTACGGCTACCAACTCGGCGTGAAGCACCAGTATAAAGAAGGAATGTTCGATCAGGTGGATCGCGTGCTCTATGACCTGAAGCATGATCCCGCCTCGCGGCGCATCCTGACGAACCTCTACAACTTTGCCGATCTGCATGAGATGGCGCTCTATCCCTGCGCCTACTCCATGACCTTCAACGTGTCGGGCGATACGCTCAACGCCATTTTGAACCAACGCAGTCAGGATATGCTGGCGGCGAACAACTGGAACGTGGTGCAGTACGCGGTGCTGGTCCACATGATGGCGCAGGTCAGCGGGCTCAAGGCCGGCGAGCTGGTGCACGTCATTGCGGACGCGCACATCTACGACCGCCATGTGCCCATCATCGAGCAGATGCTTTCGGAGCCGGAGAAGCCCGCGCCGGCGTTTTTCATCGACCCGAGCGTGAAGGATTTCTATGCCTTCACAAAGGACAGCTTCCGGCTCGAAGGCTACGAGCCCTGCCCGTTCGAGGCGAAAATTCCCATCGCGGTGTAAAGGAGAACGCTATGACCGCCATCGTCTGTGTGGACAAAAACTGGGCCATCGGCCGGGACAACGCATTGCTGTTTCATATTTCCGCCGACCTCAAGCATTTCCGTGCGCTCACGACGGGAAAGACCGTCGTGATGGGAAAGAATACGCTGCTTTCGCTGCCGGGCGGCAGACCGCTGCCAGACCGGCGGAACCTCGTGGTGAGCACGACGATGGCGCCGCGCGAGGGTGTGGAGGTCGCGCGCAGCATCGAGGAGGCCGCGGCGCTGGCGGGAGAGGACGCTGTGCTCATGGGCGGCGCGCAGCTCTACCGCGCGCTGCTGCCGCGCTGCGAGCGCGTGCTGGTGACGCAGGTGGACGCCGCGGCGGAGGGGGCGGACGCCTTCTTTCCGAACCTCGACGCCGCGCCCGACTGGACAGTGGAGACGGTGGGGGAATGGCAGGAGGAAAACGGCCTGCGCTTCCGCTATGTCGATTACGTCCGAAGAACGTAAGGGAACAGGGGCTTTCCGCAAGAGCGGAAGGCCCTTTTCAAATGCGGAGAAAACGAGTATAATGAAGAAAGATTTTCTGAGAGGAGGCGAGGGCCGTGGCGGAGCTGAATACCGATGTGCGCTTTGTCAGGGGCGTGGGCGAGGCGCGGGCGAAGAGCCTTGCGAAGCTCGGCATCACAGACCTGAAAAGCCTCATCTCCTATTTCCCGCGCGCCTACGAGGACCGGAGGGAGAGCCGCTGCATCGCGGAGCTGCAGGTCGGTGAGCGCGCCTGCGTGACGGCGATGGTGGCATCGGAGCCGAAGCTCTCGCGCATCCGAAAGGGATTGGAGCTCGTCAAGCTGCGCGTGGTGGATGAGAGCGCCGCGCTGGAGCTGACGTACTTCAACCAGTCGTACCTGAAAAACACGTTCCACGTGGGCGAGAGCTACACGTTCTACGGCACGGTCGAGGGGACGCTGCTGCGGCGGACGATGACGAATCCCGTCTTTGAGCGGGAGGGGCTGCACGCCGTCACCGGCTGCATCGTGCCGGTCTATCCGCTGACGGCGGGCGTGGGGCAGAGCCTGCTCCACCGCGCCATCCGGCAGGGGCTGGACGAGGGAGCGGACCGGCTGCCCGACCTGCTCCCTGCGGAGCTGCGGCGGCAGCATGGGCTGTGCGATGTGCGGTATGCCTACGAGAATATCCATTTCCCCGCGGACGACGCGGCGCTGGCGGCGGCGCGGCGGCGGCTCGCGTTCGAGGAGCTGTACTTCCTCACGCTCGGGCTGCGGCTGCTGCGCGCACGGCGGACGACCGTAAAGGGCAAGACCTGCGCGGCGGTCGATATGACGCCGTTTTTCGGCGCGCTGCCGTTCTCGCTCACCGGCGCGCAGGCCCGCGCGGTGGACGATATTCTGCGCGACATGACGGCGGAGCGGCCGATGAACCGGCTGGTGCAGGGCGACGTGGGCAGCGGCAAAACGATGGTCGCGGCGGCGGGAATTTACTTCGCGGCGAAAAACGGCCTGCAGGCGGCGTTGATGGCGCCGACGGAAATTCTGGCCGAGCAGCACTATCACACGCTCGCGTCGCTGCTGGAAAAGCTTGGCGTGCGCTGTGCGCTGCTGACGGCCTCGACCAAGGCGAAAACGCGGCGGTCGATCTTAGAGCAGCTCGCGGCGGGGGAGATCGACCTTGCCATCGGCACGCACGCGCTGCTCTCGCCGGACATTTCGTATCAGAACCTCGGGCTGGTCGTGACCGACGAGCAGCACCGCTTCGGCGTGAACCAGCGCGCGGCGCTGGGAGCCAAGGGTGAGAACCCGCACCTGCTCGTCATGTCCGCAACGCCCATCCCGCGCACGCTGGCGCTGATGATCTACGGCGACCTCGACGTTTCCGTGATCGACGAGCTGCCGCCCGGACGGCGGAGCATCGAGACCTACGCCGTGCCGTCGAGCTACCATGAGCGCATCTACGCCTTCCTCGAAAAGCAGCTCGCGGAGGGACGGCAGGCCTACATCGTCTGCCCGATGGTGGAGGAGAACGGCGAGCTGCCCGACGAGCGCAAGGCGGTGACCGCCTATGCGGAAAAATTGCAGAAAGAGGTGCTTCCGAACCGAACGGTGCGTTTTCTACATGGAAAAATGAAAGCGAAGGAAAAGGAAACGGTCATGCGCGCGTTCGCCGCGGGCGAGATCGACGTGCTCGTTTCCACCACGGTGGTGGAGGTCGGCGTGGACGTGCCGAACGCCTCGGTCATGCTCATCGAGAACGCGGAGTGCTTCGGGCTCTCGCAGCTCCATCAGCTGCGCGGGCGCGTGGGGCGCGGGCCATGGCAGTCGTATTGCATCCTCGTTTCCGACAACCGCGGCGAGGACAATAAAACGCGGCTCGACGTGATGCGCCGCACGCAGAGCGGCTTCGCGCTGGCGGAGGAGGATCTGAAGCTGCGCGGCCCGGGCGACTTCTTCGGCGCGCGGCAGCACGGTCTGCCGACGCTGCGCGTGGCGGACTTCGCCTGCGACATGGAGCTGCTTTACGAGGCGCAGGGCGCGGCGGAGGCGCTGCTCGCCCTCGACCCGAGGCTGGAGGGACACCCGGCGCTGCACGCGCGGGTGCGCGAGCTCTTTGACCTCAACGCCGAGGCGCTGAACTGAAACCGAACAGGAAACGAAAAACGACCGCGGGAGCGGTCGTTTTTTTCACGGGAAAAAGCCGATGATGGGCAGGAATAAAGGAAGCGGGGCAGAGGGCCGAACGGCTCTCTGCCCCGCTTTTGCTTCAGGGTATCCGGTGAATGAGACGGGCTCAGGCGTTATTTTTGGCGAAGCGCTTGCCGATGAGCATGATGACCGCGAAGGTGAGCAGGTACCAGAAGTTGCCCATCTTGTGGCCGATGAGGCAGGCGATGACCATGAAGATCGAGCCGCAGATGGCGAGCGTCGGAATGACGTAGCGGCGCAGCGCGGATTCGTCGGTCGCCTTCTTCATCCAGTTGATGAAGATCGGGATGTAGAGGGCGTAGATGGTGATGATGGGCAGCTCGGTGGGATCAAAGAAGAAAATGACGCTTTCAAACGGCGTGCCGACAAAGGCGACGGCATGGCTCCAGGTGCCGGCGAGGTTGGAGAGATAGAAGTAGAGACCCCAGGCGGCGCAGTAGAACAGGCCGAGGATGGCGGAGTTGTTGGGGAGGTTGGAGACCTTGTCTACCTGACCGAAAAGCTCGGGGTGGGGGCCCTCGCCGCGGGCGGCAAGGGAGTAGGGACCGCGGCAGCAGCCGAGCATCAGGCCGTTCATCGTGCCCATGCAGGAGATGGCGATGAAGAGGTTGAGGATGTTGCCGAGAACGGGACCGAACACGTTGATGAACGCGGCGGTCGCGCCGGAGTCGCACAGCTCCTGATTGGTGGCGCCGCCGGCGACGCCGATGTAATAGAGGATATAGGTGGCGACGATGATGAGGCCGCCGATGAGCAGAGCCTTGGGCAGGTTGCGCTTGGAATCTTTGAGCTCGGCGTTGATGGAGGTGGCGATGATCCAGCCCTCATAGGCGAAGGCGGTGGCGCAGACGGCGGCGAAGAGCGGGCTGCCCGTGACCTCGTAGCCGACGGCGGGGGTGGTGAAGTTGTTGGTCAGCATCCCGTTGGCGAGGCCGAAAATGATGCCGACGACCGCCATGAGCGCGAGGGGAATGAACTTGATGACGGTGGTGGCGACCTGGAATTTACCGGCGAGCTTCGGCGAGAGCGCGTTGACGGCGTAGGCGCAGACCATGTAGAAGAGCATGAGCGCGAGGCACTCGGGACCGATGATGCAGCCGCCCGCCTCGGCCGGAACGATGAGCGGGAAATCGGGATCGACGGAGGTGACGAACACCAGCGTATAGCGGGCGCTCAGCCAGGCGAGCGCCGAGGTGAGCGTGGGATAGTAGGTGGTGGAAAGGAACCAGCCGATGTAGTAGCCGTAGCGCTTGCCGACGATGGCCTCGGCATAGTCGACGATGCCGTTGACCTTTTCGTATTTCTGCGCCATGGCGGAAAAGGCGAGGATGCAGACGATCATGATGGCGCCGCCGATGAGCCAGGCGAGGACGCCGAGCGGCATATCGCCGCCGGTCTTCTGCAAAATGACCTGCGCCTTAAAGAATACGCCCGAGCCGACGACGATGCCGACCACCATACAGATCGCGGTGAAGAGGCCGTATTTCTTTTCGAGCTTGTTTTCCATTGCTGTCACTCCTTATCCGGCGGGGATCTTCCCAAAGTCCGCCGTATCAAAAATTCGGCGGGGGGGTATTCCGGTATCCGCCGTGTAAAAAAGAAGCCCGCCCATTCAGGGAACGGCGAAACCATAGCAAAAATTATAAAGCGATGCTTCAAAAAAAGCAATCATTTTGACGCTTTAGAGAGGTAAAATATGTAATTTTTGTGAATGTGACGAGTTGACGGGTAAATCGTTGGATATTTTGACCGTAAAGATTTCGTTAAAATGAGAAAAAGCGGGAAAATAAAAATTTTTGAACGCTTGACGCACGGAAGCGTGCAACAAAACGGGGGTGGGCGGCTACGGGTGAAAACGAACGGCGGCCGGAACCGGTGCAGCCCGCGCAGGGAAGAAAGAAATGCGGGAGAGCCGGGGACGGCGGCGGAAGGGATGTGATCGAAGGAATGCGAGCAAAGGCGACCCGTGAGCGCGTCATTCAGAGATTGTACGAAATGGCGCTGGCGCGGGCAAACGACGCGGTGAAGCTCGCCTACTGCCAGGAGCCGACGGAGGACGAGATCCGACGGCTGGACCTCGGCGCGGTGGCGGAGTTCCGCCGCAGCAACCTCGGGAGCGTGGAGATCCGGTTCATCGACCGGGTGAAGGCATTGCAGGCGCTGGCCGGTATGCTGGAGGGCGAGGGCTGCGAGGCGGAGGAGTTTTTCCGCGCGATGGTGCAGGCGGAGGAGGAAACGTGAAGGAGATGATACCGCTCTCGCTGCGGCAGAGGAAGGCGTTCGTCTGGTGGGCGAGGAGGGAATACGAGGACTATGCGGCGATCATCTGCGACGGCGCTATCCGCTCAGGCAAGACGCTGGCGATGGGAATGGGCTTTTTCTTCTGGGCGATGGCGTGCTTTTCCGACCGGCAGTTCGCACTGTGCGGGCGGAGCGTGGGCGCGCTGCGGCGCAACCTGCTGGAAACGGTGCTGCCGCAGCTGCGAAGGCTGGGCTTTGCCTGCGAGGAGAAGCGGAGCGAAAAGCTTCTGATCGTGCGGCGGCGCGGACGGGAAAACCGGTTCTATCTTTTCGGCGGGGCGAACGAGGCAAGCGCCGCGCTGATCCAGGGCATGACGCTGGCGGGAGTGCTGTTTGACGAGGCGGCGCTGATGCCGCGCTCGTTTGTCGAGCAGGCGAGCGCGCGCTGCTCGGTCGAGGGGAGCCGGCTGTGGTTCAGCTGCAATCCCGAGGGGCCGAACCACTGGTTCTACCGGGAGTGGGTGTGCCGGGCCGAGGAGAAAAGGGCGCTCTATCTCCACTTCACGATGGAGGACAATCCGTCGCTGAGCGCGAGGGTGCGCGCCCGGTACGAGAGCATGTACAGCGGTATTTTCTACCGCCGCTTCGTGCTGGGCGAATGGACGGCGGCGGAGGGGCGCATCTACGACTTCTACGCGCCGGGGGAGTACGCGCAGGAGGCGCCCGCGGAGCCGTGGGAGAGGCTGCGCGTTTCCGTGGACTACGGGACGGTGAACCCTACGAGCATGGGGCTGTGGGCGCTCAAGGACGGCGTGTGGTACCGCGTGGACGAATACTACTACGATTCCCGCACGGAGGGCCGGCAGAAAACGGATGAGGAATACGTCGACGCGCTCGAGGAGCTGACGCGGGGAAGAAGGATCGAGCGCGTGATCGTGGACCCGTCGGCGGCGAGCTTCATCGAGACGTTGCGGCGCAGGGGCTTTCGCGTGATGCGGGCGAACAACGCGGTGGCGGACGGACTGCGGGTGACGGCGGATCTTCTGAAGAAGCGGAGGCTCGTGATCTGCCGGAGCTGCAAGGACTGCCTGCGGGAGATGGAGAGCTACGAATGGGTGAACGACGGGAGCGGACACGACGTGCCGCGCAAGGAGAACGATCACGCGATGGACGAGATGCGATACTTTGCGATGTCTGTGGCGGCGGGGCACGGCACAATGCCGACCGCGTGCGCGGTGACAAGAACGACGAACTGGAGAGGAGCGGCAGAACGGTGAAACGAAGGAAAAAGGAGCAGACGGGCGGCGCGGCCGCGGCGGTGCAGGTGCGCGAGAGGGGAGGGCATCCCTTTGCGGCGCTGCGAGGCTATATGCCGCTCGGCGGGGCGGACGCGGCGCTCTACCGCAGCGTCCGCGAGGCGGTGCCGATCGTGGACGCGGCGATCGGAAAGCTGGTGAGGCTCAGCGGCGGCTTCCGCGTGCTGTGTGAGGATGAGCGGGCGCAGGAGGAGCTGGGCGAATTCCTGCGCACGGTGAATGTGGGACACGCGCAGGTGGGCTTCAACGCCTTTCTGGACAAGTATCTGGATTCGCTGCTGACGAACGGACGCGCGGTGGGCGAGATCGTGCCGGACGCGGAGGGACGCGAGATCGCGGCGGTGCTGTGCCACCGCGTGGAGCAGCTGGCTCTGCGCGAGGGCGAGACGGCGCTGGATGTGCGGTTCTGCGGCTACGACGCGGCGGGGAGGCTGCGCGAGCTGCCGCGGCAGGAGCTGGTGCTTTTCACGCCGCTGCTGCCGGAGTCGGAGAATCCCTACGGCGTGTCGCTGCTGCGCTCGATGCCCTTTATGGCGGAACTGCTCTCGCGCATCTACTACGCGGTGGGGCAGAACTGGGAGCGCTGCGGCAACGTGCGCTTCGCGGTGGTCTACAAGCCGCAGGGCGAGGAGCCGGACGGCGCGCTGGCGCGCGAGCGGGCCGAGCTGCTGGCGCAGGAGTGGTCCGGCGCGATGCAGGAGACGCGCGGCGGGAGCGTGCGCGACTTTGTGAGCGTGGGCGACGTGAGCATCCGCGCCATCGGCGCGGACAACGTGATGCCCGACTGCGAGGTGCCGGTGCGGCAGATCCTCGAGCAGCTGGTCGCCAAGACCGGTCTGCCGCCGTTTTTGCTGGGGCTGAGCTGGTCGTCCACCGAGCGCATGAGCAGCCAGCAGGCGGATATGCTCACGAGCGAGATCACGGCGCTGCGGCGCACGCTCACGCCGATGGTGGAGCGCGTGTGCCGGCTGTGGCTGCGCCTGCACGGCTACGGCTGCCGCTTTGCCGTGGAGTGGGACGACATCAATTTGCAGGACCTCGTGGAGGAGGCCAAGGCGGAGCTGTACCGCGAGCAGGCGCGCAGGCTCCGACTGGAAAATGACGAGAGGGAGGAACAGACTTGAGCGAGAAAGGAAAGGAAGCGGGCATCGCCGTGACGGCGGAGGAGCTGGCGCGCATCAACCGCTTTGCGAAGAAGGAGCTGCGCGCGGAGGAGGTCTACACCTTTGCGGTGAAGCTGTGCGACAACGAGGTGGATCGCGACTTTGAGCGCTTCGACCGTGCGGCGCTGGAGAAGCTCTCGGAGCTGTTCGTCGGCAGGACGGGCATCTTCGACCACAGCTGGTCGGCGGGCGGACAGACGGCGCGCATTTATCGCGCAGAGGTAATCGAGGAGGAGACGCGCACGACGGCGGGCGACAAATACTGCTGGTGCAAGGGCTGGGCCTATATGCTGCGCACGGAGAAAAACGCGGAGCTGATCGCGGAGATCGAGGGCGGCATCAAAAAAGAAGTGAGCGTCGGGTGCAGCGCGGCGAAGCGAAGCTGTTCGATCTGCGGGAAGGACGCGGGGCTCTGCGAGCACGAGCGCGGAAAATATTACGGCGGGAAGCTGTGCTACGCGGTGCTCAGCGACATCACGGACGCCTATGAGTGGAGCTTTGTGGCGGTGCCCGCGCAGAGAGCGGCGGGCGTGGTCAAGCGCTTCGGGCAAGGCGAGGGCTCGCTCAAGGCGATGGTGCGCGCGTGCGGCAGCCGCGCGCAGGTGCGTGAGCTGGAGGAACTGGAGACATTCTCCGCGCTGGGGAAAAGCTATCTCGGCGCGCTGCGCCGCGAGGTGAGGCGCCTGATGCTGGTAGCCGACGAGACGCTTGACGGTGCGGTGGCCGAGAGCGTGACCGAAAAGCTCGGCGAGCGCGAGTTGCTGGAGCTGAAGAAGGCGTTCGGCGCGCGGGCGGCAAAAAAGCTCGGTACGAATGTGCAGATCGGTAATCCGCGTGAGAAGCGCGAGGAGAACGAGCGCGACTTCTGCGTGTGAGCAGAGAAACCAAAAAAGCGGAGCGCTTTTTGGAATAAATAACGAAGAAAAGAGGAGGAAATGAGATGAGCATTTCTTACGAGGGCATCGGCGCGTGGTGCGCCACCTTTGCGGCGGGCACGGGAGCCGAGGAGGGCAAGGTCGTCAAGGTGTCCGCCAACGGCACGGTGAGCAAGTGCGCCGCGAACGACGGCTTCTGCGGCGTGGTGGCGGCGATGGGCCGCGACGGCAAGGCGTGCAGCGTGCAGCTCAGCGGCCTTGTGCGCGTACCGTACAGCGGCGAGACCGCGCCGGCGGTCGGCTGGAATCTGCTCGCGGCGGACGGAAACGGCGGCGTGAGCGTTGTGACCAGCGGCGGACACAGCTACCTTGCCGTCGAGGTCGATACGACCGGCAAGACCATGACCATCATGCTTTAAGAGGAGGAGAAAAATGACGTACGGCTATGAAAATCTGAAGCTCGAAAAGGGCATGTATGCCCAGAGCGGCAAGAGCTTTTCCAGAGTGCTCGAAAGCCTGGACCCGAGCGAAAACTACCGCGGCACGGCGATGGAGGGGCTGGACGCCTTCCAGCGTCAGCTCAAGCGCTTTGATATCCACGTCAAGGGCGCGGGCAGCGACATGGTGGAGAAGTTCTTCCACACGACCGACAGCGCGGTGCTGTTCCCCGAGTTCGTTTCGCGCGTGGTGCGTCAGGGCATGGAGAGCGATATTCTGCCCGAGATCACCGCGACCACGACCAACTTCGACGGCATGGATTACCGCACCATCGCGTCCGTGCCGACGGACGACGACAAGGCGCTGCGCCGCGTGGAGGAGGGCGCGGTCCTTCCGACGACCGCCATCCGCACGCAGGAGAATCTGGTGAAGCTCCACAAGCGCGGACGTATGCTCGTGGCGAGCTACGAGGCCATCCGCTTCCAGCGACTGGATCTGTTTTCCGTGACCCTGCGCCAGATCGGCGCGTACATCGCCCGTATGCATCTTGACGACGCGGTGCAGGTGCTGATGAACGGCGACGGCAACAACAACGCCGCCGACGCCTACGAGATCGGCAGCGGCAGCGGCAAGATCAGCGGCACGGCGGGCACGCTGACCTACAGCGCGCTGCTGGAGTTCTGGTCCAAGTTCGACCCCTACAGCATGAATACGATGCTGGTGTCCAACGACGTGATGCTGCAGATGCTCAAGCTCTCGGAGTTCCAGAATCCGCTGACGGGCCTGAACTTCCAGGGCACCGGCACGCTCTCCACGCCGCTGGGCGCGAAGCTGCTGCGCACCTCTGCCGTTCCCGCAGGCAAGCTGATCGGTCTGGACAAAAACTATGCCCTTGAGCACATCTGCGGCAGCGAGGTGATGGTGGAGTACGACAAGCTCATCGACCGCCAGATCGAGCGCGCGGCGATCACGAGCATTTCGGGCTTTGCCAAGCCCTATCAGGAGGCCTCCAAGGTGCTGACCGTTTAACGGCGGCAGGAAGCGAAAGGGGGGAGAGCGATGGACGAGGAGATCCTTGAGACGGCGAAGAGCATCTGCGCCTGCGGCGCGGAGGATGAGGCGCTGCTCAAACGGCTCTGTGCGGCAAGCGCGCAGGCGCTCGAGCGCGAGCTGCGCGAGGGCGTTGCGCCGGAGGACTGCGAGGGCGCGTTCATCTGCGCGAGCGCATGGCTGGCGGCCGCCGCGCTGACGGACGCAAGGCTCGGCGGGGCGGAGGAGCTGTCCTCCCTCCGCGCGGGCGACGTGACGATCGAGGTCAGGGGCGGAGCAAACAGCGAACGCGCCGCGGCGCTGCGGCGCAGCGCGCGGCAGCTGATGGCCCCGTATACGGAAGGAGGCGGCTTCTTCTTTTGCGCAGTGAAGGGATGAAAAGCATGATCGACCAGGCATTCCGCCGCTACGGCATGACCGTGACGGTGGAGCATGGCGCGGAGACGGGCGAGACGCACGGCTTCGTGCAGCCCGTTACGGCGGTGAGCGGCGGCGAGCCGTTCTCCGTCGGGCCGCTGGGCGCGGCGGATCGGCGCTGCTGGCGCTATCTCGGCAGCGCGGAGGTGAGCGTGGCGCAGGGGGACCATATCCTCTGCGAGGGAAAGCGCTACCGCGTCCGCCGCGCAGAGAGCGTGAAGCTCGGTGCTCTGGTGACGCACTATTGGGCGGTGCTCGATCGCGAGGAGGAGACGGCATGACGGCGGCGGGACAGGTGCGGTCGGAGATCGTGAGCCGGCTGAAGGCCGCCGGTCTTGACGCGGCGGAGGCCTATGAGGACGAGCGCTTCCGCGAGAGGAGCGGGAGCGTGGTCGCCGTCGGCGCGAAGCAGGCGGAGCTGGCGCACGCGGGACTGATGAACTATCTCGGCGAGCAGTACGACGCGGAGAGCGGGCGGACGGTCGAGGTGTACGGCAGGAAGCTCAAAATGGCGGCGTCGCTGGACGTTTACGCGCCGCGGCGCAAGGGGGCGCGCGGCTGTGAGCAGACGGCGGAGGCCGTGAGCGAGGCGTTGCTGGACGGCCTTGCCGACGGGCTGACGCTCGATGAGCTGAGCTGGGAGAAAACGGAGTGGGACGAGGAGTACGGTATGTTCGTACGGCGGGGCACCGCGCGCTGCACGGCCTACTTCGTGGCGACGGCAGACGAGGAGAGCGCGGTGCTGACGGATTTTATTTTGAAAGGTGTGATGCAGTAGGTGGGCAACACGGTGGTACATGAGCACCCGGGCGTGTATTCGTCCTACGACGCCTCGAGCGTGATCGGCGGGAAAAAGACCGCGAGGATCCTCGGCGCGGCGGCGGTGAGCACGACGGGCACGGCCAATGAGGTGGTGACGCTGACCTCTTACGCCGAGGGCGTGAGCGCCTTCGGCGAGGACGCGGAGGGTACGGTCGGCATGGCGGCGCTGCTTGCGGCGCTCTACCGCAACGGCGCGGCGGTGGTCAAGGCGGTGAAGGTGTCCGCGGCGACGCCGACCGGCTATGAGGCGGCCTTTGCCGCGCTGGAGCAGGAGGCGGTCGATGTGATCGTGTGCGACAGCACGAGCGTGGACGTGCAGCTCAAGCTGCGCGCGAGCGTGGAGAAGGCGTCGGGCGCGCAGAGGGAGCGCATCGGCGTGGTTTCGGGCGGCGCGAGCGAGACGGCGGCGAAGCTCGTGGAGCGCGCGGGCAAGCTCAACAGCGAGCGCATGGTGCTCACGGCGCCCGGCGATGTGCGTATGGCGGCGGCAGCCGCCGCGGTCATCGCGGGGGAGAGCGACCCGTCCGTGCCGGTGAACGGTGCGGTGCTCGCGGGCTTTTCGGGCCTGAGCGCGAGCTACGACGACACGCAGGTGGATACCCTGGTCACCGGCGGCGTGACGCCGCTGGAGTGTGTGAGCGGCGAGGTGAGCATCGTGCGCGGCATCACGACGCGCACGACCACCGGCGGGGCGGCGGACAAGACCTGGCGCGAGCTGACGACGGTGCGGATCGTGGACGACGTGATCCCCGCGCTGCGCGCGTCGCTGCGTGCGCGCTTCGTGCGCAGCAAGAACACCGCGCAGGTGCGCGCGGCGATCCGCTCGCAGGTGATGGTGGAGCTGGAAAACAAGCGCGCGCAGGAGATCATCGACAGCTTCGGCGAGGTGAGCGTGAAGGCGTCGGAGGACGATCCGACGGTGTGCCTGGTGGAGTTCAGCTTCGCGGTGGCGCACGGGCTCAACCGCATTTACCTCAGCGCGCATATCACGGTGTAAGGAGGCGGAGAGATGGCAAACATGACGATCCCGACGAGTCGGGACATTTATCTGGAGCTCAACGGCAAAAAGCTGGCGGTGGTGCAGGGCTACAGCGCGAAGGCGCTGCGCACGAGCCGCGAGGTCGAGGCCTTCGGCGAGAGCGAGCCGGTGGCGACCGTGGGCGGGCAGACGCGCTATACGCTTGAACTCAGCCGCCTGTACGCGACGGACGAGGCCATCGGCGACGGCGTGAGCTTCTATGAGCTCGACGACTTTTCCGTGGTGGTGTGCCGCCCGGGCAAGCGCATCATCTACAGCCATTGCCGCTGGAGCAACATCGAGGAGCTGGGCAAGCTCGGCGAGCCGGTGGCGGAAAAGGTGACGGTCATCTCCTGTAAGCGTATGGAGACGGACGCCTGATGGGAGACGATGCGGTTTTCGCGGCGCAGCAAAGGCGCGTGACCGAGCAGCTCGGCGCGGCGATGCTTGCGGCGGTCGGACTGATGGTGCGGCAGTATCTGGGAGCGCCCACGGGAGAGAACGAGGGGCAGGACTCCGCTGACGCGGCATGGGAGGACGGCGCGCAGGCGTTCCGTGCGGGCGAGACGGTGAACGAGAGCTTTGACATGGCGCGTTATCTGCGGCTCAGGCAGGGCGCATCGGCGGCGGAGCCGGAGGAGAGCGAGGGCCGCGCCGATGCGGAGGACCGTTCGCGGAGCGTAAGGCGGACGGCAGAAAAAACGACATCTGCGCGCACGGCGGCGGGGGACGCCGGCGCGCGGGGAAGCGGGGAACGGAGCGCATCCGCTGCCGCGCCGGAGAGCGGCGCGGGAAGGCATGACGCGGCGGAGGCGTTCGTTTCGGCGGAGGGCGGAGACGCCCTCCGCACCGCGCGGAGCGTGAGCGGAGAGATCGAGCGCGACGCGCGGCGCTATGACGGCGGATTCTATCTTTACTGAGAGGAGGCGGGGACGTGAGACTGACGCCCATGCGATATAAGGACTACATCTGGCCGAGCAATCCCGGGAGCTACCGCATTTCGTTCCGCCGCGTGGTGGCGGAGCACAAGCTGCCGTTCGGCAGGAGCGTGACGCAGGACCTCGGGCAGGTCTGCCGCGTGCTCGAGGGCGAGGGGGAATTCGCCGGAGAGGGCGCGTATGAGGAATTCAAGCGGCTGGCGACGGTGTTTTACGGAGGGGGCGCGGGCGTGCTGGTGCATCCGGTGTGGATGACGACGCGCGCTTACTTCACCGAGCTGGAGGTCGTGCAGGAGCCGCTGCCGGACTATGTGCGCTACCGCTTCGCGTTCTGCGAGGCGGGAAGCGAGGGTGCGGCGCTGAAGGAAGTGAGCACTTCGGCGGCGGGCGGCAGCGCGGCGGGAACGGCGGGAGCGCGGTATCACACCGTGGTGCAGGGCGACACGCTTTGGGCCATCGCGGCGCGAAACGGCACAACGGTGCGCGCGCTGTGTGCGCTCAACCCGCAGATCGCGAACCCGAATCGGATCTATCCCGGAGAGCGGGTGAGGCTTTCATGACCGGCAGAGTGGAAACGGCCGACGGCAAGGTATACGAGCTGCCGGCGCTGCTGGAATGGCGGCTGCGGCGCACCGGCGGCGTGCCGTGCGACAGCTTTCGGGTAAAGTGCCTTTACAGCGCCGAGATGGGGGAGGCGCTGAAGGCGGCCTGCCGCTTTGCGGCAACGGAGAACGGCGTGACGCGGTTCCGCGGCGTGATCGACGAGTGGAGCGCCGTGTGCGGCGCGGAGGGGGCGGTGCTGACGGTCGAGGGGCGCGGCATGGCCGCGCTGCTGCTCGACAACGAGGCTGAGGCGGTGACCTATCAGCGCGCGGCGCTCAGCGAGATATTGAAGGACCACGCGGCGGCGTGCGGCGTGGCATGGGAGCCGCGCGGTGAGGTGTACGGCACGGGCGAATACGCGGTGGCGAGCGGGTCGAGCCGGTGGAAGGCCATCGAGGGCTTTGCGCGGCGCTGCGGACTGACGCCGTATTTCACGCGGGAGGGCGTGCTGTGTCTGCGCGGCGCGGCAGAAGGGCGCCGGCTTGTGCTGGAGGAGCCGGAGGGCGTGATCGAGGCGTCGTACCGCGACAGGCGGTACGGCGTACTCTCCGAGGTGACGGCGGTGAACCGTGCGAAGAAGCTGCGCCAGACGGTGCGGAACGAGGCGTTCCTCGCGCGGGGCGGGAGCTGCCGCCGCGTGGTGTATGTGCCCTCGCGGAGCGTGAATGAGCTGCGCTACACGGGGCGGTATCAGATCGAGAAGAGCGCGGAGGACGCGCGGGAGCTGACGGTCACGCTCGCAGGGAGCGTGGACGCCGAGCCGACGGACCGCGTGGAGCTGTCACTCGCGCGGCTGGGCGTGCGGGGGACGTTTCGCGTGAGTGAGACGCTGCATACGTTCTCCGCGCGCGGCGAGACGACGGAGCTGACACTGTGGGAGGTATGAAAAAATGTGGGTAGCAGGCTGGCTCCGACGGACGGAGGAGCCGCAGGAGACAACAAATGCGGAGAGCGGCACCGTGACCATCGGCGGAAGCACGGCGGGCGTGCTCAGCCGGGGAGAGGAGCGCAACGTTCCGCTCGCGTCGCCGGGCGGGTATGCCTGGCGGCCGAAAAACGGCGAGCGTGTGCTGGTCATCAAGGGCGGCACGCTCGACGAGGAGCGGTATGTGGCCGGCTCGCTGGACGCCGCGCGGGAGCAGGACGATCTGGACGACGGCGAGGTGCGCATCTACGCGGAGAGCGGCGGCGCGAGCATCACGCTGCGACGAAACGGCCATGTGGAGATCGAGGGAGATCTCTTTATCAACGGCGCAATGTATGTGCCGCCTGTAAGCTGAGGGGTGACGGGAATGGAGCTGAAGATCCGAAACGGAGACTATATCGCCGACGGCATCGGCGGGGAACGGCGCGCGGATGGAGCCGAGGCGCTGCTTGAGCGCGCGCTCTTCCGGCTGAGCGTGCGGAGAGGGAGCTTTCCCTTTCTGCCGGAGCTGGGGAGCGAGCTGTATCGGCTCGGGCATGAGAAGCCGTCGGCCCGGGCTGCCGCGGCGAAGCTGTACACCGCCGCGGCGCTGGCGGAGGAAACGGCGCTGACGGTGGAGGATGTGGAGCTGACGGAGCGCGGGGACGGGGTCATGGCCCTGCGCGTGCTGCTGACGGCGGACGGCGAGAGCGCCGCGCTGGAGATGACGGTGAGAGGAGCGTGAGAGACGGTGAAGGAATGGACGGAGATCTATGAGCAGATGCGCGGCACGTTCGCGCAGAGAGCGGGCTTTGTGCCGAGCGAGGGCTGCGACAGCGCGGTGCGCCTCTATGCGCTCGCGGCGGAGCTGCAGTCGCTGCTGATGCAGGCAGACTGGGTGCTTGACCAGAGCTTTCCGCAGACGGCGCAGGGAATGTATCTGGACTATCATGCCGAAACGCGCGGCATCACGCGCGCGGCGGCGGAAAAGGCGGTCGGTACCCTCCGCTTTGCCGCGGCGGACAAGGTAACGGCGGCGTGCCCAATCGAAAAGGGCACGGTGTGCATGACGGCGGAGGGCGTGCGCTTTGAGACGACGGAGGACGCGACCATCGCCGTGGGCAGCCAATGGGCCGACGTGCCCGCGCAGGCTGTGGAGGCGGGCGCGGGCGGCAATGTGATCGCGGGGACGGTCACGCTGCTGTCGGCGATGCCGGTCGGCGTGGTGCAGTGCACGAACCCGGCGGCATTTTCCGGCGGCTGTGACGCCGAGAGCGACGAGGCGCTGCGCGGGCGGGTCCTGGCGAGCTATCAGCGACTGCCGAACGGCGCGAACGCGGCCTATTACGAGCAGGAGGCGATGCGCTATCCCGGTGTGGCGGCGGCGAAGGCGGTGGGTCGCGCCCGCGGCATCGGGACGGTGAACGTGGTGATCGCGACGCACGCGGGCGTTCCGGACGCGGCGCTGCTCGCGGCGGTCGAGATGGACTTGCAGAAAAAGCGCGAGATCGCGGTGGATGTGAAGGTGCTCGCGCCGACGGTCGAGACGGTGGCGGTGACGGCGGCGCTCAAGGCGGCGCCGGGGTATACCTTTGCCGAGGTCAAGGCCGGCGCGCAGAGCGCGCTGGAGGCGCTGTTCACCGGCGGGCTGCTGGGAAAGAACGTGACGACGGCGAGGCTGCTGACGCTGCTTTGCGGTGTGGAGGGCGTGGAGAACGTGCATCTGACCGCACCGGCGGCGGATGTGGCGGTTGGCTCGACGGAGCTGCCAATGCTCGGCACGGTGACGATCAGTGAGCTGACGGAGGCGTGAGGCGATGGGCTACTACAACTATCTTTGCGAGCTGTTGCGCCCGCTGCGGGTCTATCGGCTCGATGAGGGCAGCCTGAGCGGTGCGGAGCTGTACGCCGCGGGCGAGGGACTGGACGCCGCAGCTGAGGCGCTGGAGAAGGCGGCGCGTGAGGGTGTGCTGATGACGGCGGAGGACGAGGGGCTTTCCCGCCGCGAGCGGCTGTTCTCCCGCGTCGGCGCGCGCACGACGCCGGCGCTGCGCCGGCTGGCGATCGCGTCGCTGCTGCGCGTCGGCGGCGACGGCTTCACGCTCGAGGCGGTCAACCAGACCATCAGCGGCTGCGGCGTGCGCGCCGTGGCCGCAGAGACGGACGAGCAGGGCGTGGTGCGTGTGACCTTCCCGCAGGTGGCGGGCGAGCCGGAGGACTTTGCGCGCATCCGCGACATCATTCTGGAGATCATGCCGTGCCATCTGCAGGTGGACTTTTACTTCCGGTTCCTGACATGGGAGGAGTGCGAGGCCGCCGCGTGGACATGGCAGGGCATCGAGGACGCGGGGCACACCTGGGAGAGCTTTGAAAAGGCGGTGCCGACGGTATGACGGAGCAGGAGGTCTCGGTCCGCCTGACGGAGAACGACGAGCGCCTGTACGCCTGCGCGAAGCGTCTGGAGGCGGTGGAACGCAGACAGGACGCTCTGGATAAACTGGTAACGGCGGTGGAGGTGCTCGCTGTGCGGCAGGAGAGCGTGGAGGGCAATGTGAAGGAGATCCGAAACGCGGTGCAGAGCATCACGGAAAAGCCGGGGAAGCGCTGGGAGGCGCTGGCCGACCGTGTGCTCTACCTGCTGCTCGGCGCGGTATTCTCCCTGCTGGCACAGGGGGCGGCGGCATGAGAAGAAAGTGGACATTTTCCAAGCTGCTGCTCCTGCTCGAGAGCGCGGTGGTGCTCTACACCACCTATGAGGGCTTCGCGCTGGCGCGGCTGGCGGTGGGGTACGGCTATCTCGGAACGCTGCCGTGGGTGGCGGCGACGGTGAGCGCCGCCTGGGGGGCCTACGGCGCATCGGCGGGCTTTTATTACAACAAGGCAAAAGCGGAGAACACCGCGGGCGGCATCGTGTTTGAGTCTGCCTGCGGCAGACAGGCGCGCAGCGGACAGGACTGCGACGGATGGGAGGAGAACGGATGAAGGAGCTGGCGCTCAAGCGGCTGACAAATCTTTTTACGGTCAAGAGCATCGTGACGATCACGCTGACGATCACGTTCTGCGTGCTGGAGTGCTGCGGGTCGCTCTCGCAGGACTATATGACGATCTACACGGCGGTGATCGGGTTTTATTTCGGCACGCAGAGTAAGAAGGACGAGGATGTATAACAGTCGGGAGATCGGCGAGCTGCGCGCCGATGTGGCGGTGAACTGCCGCACGCTGATCGAGCGCGCGGCGGCGCGGGGGCTGCCGGTGCTGGTGGTGCAGACCGTGCGCGACGCGGAATACCAGCGCTACCTCGTCTCGATGGGCTACGCGGCCAGGACGGCGACGGTGCCGACCTTCCACGCAAAGGGCGTGGGGCTGGCGTTCGATATCTGCAAGAACGTGAAGGGACACGAGTACGACGACCCGGGATTTTTTACCGCGATGGGAAGGCTCGGCAAGGAGATGGGCTTCACCTGGGGCGGCGACTGGCGGAGTTTTCCCGACCGGCCCCATTTTCAATGGGACGGGGGCGGAAAATACACCTCGTCGATGGTGCGCGCGGGGCGGTATCCGCCGCCGATGCTGCGCTTTGAAGAGGAGGAAACGATGACGCAGGAGCAGTTCAACACGCTGATGGAGGGTTACTGGCGCTCGCTCGCGCAGCGCGAGCCGGCGGACTGGAGCGCGGAGGCGCGCGAGTGGGCCGAGAAAAACGGACTGATCGTGGGCGACGGAAACGGCAACAAGCAGTACCGCTCGTTCGTCACGCGCGAGCAGCTGGCGGTGTTTCTCAAGCGCTTGCGGGAGCTGGAGAAATGAGAAAGGGAGGAGGCAAGCCGAGCGGCTTGCCTCCTCCCTCTTTTTTCCTTTTTGATTCAGTCCTTGATCATGTGGACATTGAGATGGTCGTAGGTCATCTCGACGCCGTGGGCGGCAAAGGTCTCGCGGACCTTTTCGTTCATGCCGTAATAGACCGTCCAGTAGTCGGCGGCGGAGACCCAGAGCCTGACGAGGTAGGAGATGCTGCTCGCGCCGTATTCGCTGAGGACGACCGTGGGCGCGGGCTCGTCCGTCACCTGCGGGAAGGCGGCGACAGCCTCCAAGATCGCGGTGCGGACGGTCTCGGTCGGTGCGTCGTAGGAGGCGGTGTAGGTCAGGTCGACGCGGCGGCGGCCGAGGGCATTGTAGTTGACAATCTTGGCGGTGACGATCTGGCTGTTGGGCACGAAGATCTCCTTATTATCCACGGTGGTGAAGGTGGTGTAGGCGAGGTCGACGGCGCGGACGGCACCCTCGATACCGTCGCAGGAGACGTAGTCGCCGACGGTGAAGGGCTTGGAGATGAGCAGCATGACGCCGCCGGCAACGTTGGAGAGCGTATTTTGCAGCGAGAGCGACACGGCGAGACCGGCAACGCTCAGCAGGGCGACGAACGAGGTGATCTCCACGCCAATCGAGCCGAGAACGGCGAGCGCGAGGAGAATGTAGAGCACGGCGCGCAGCGTCGAGCGCAGATAGGTGCGGAAGGGCGCGAGACGCTCGGAGCGGTCAAACGCGCGGTCGCACAGGCGCAGGATGACGCGGATGAGCAGCATACCGAGCGCCAGCAGCAAAAGGACGGTCGCGGTGAGGTTGAGCGCCTTGTCCAGCGCGGGGATGCCGAAATCAAAAAGCTCCATAAAGGGTACCTCCTTGGTATGATACGGAAATTTGCGGCAGAAGCTATGGGCATGATAACAGCTTTTTTACGCCGGCGCAACACCCGCGTGCCGGGAAAAGCAATGGAAAAGGGTGTAAAAATGCTGTTAAAAAGTTCACAAGTGCAAGTTTTCCTGCAAAAAGAAAAGGGGAGTGCAGCGAAGAACGTCGAAAGCAATTCGCGAATACGACAAAAATGGCAAAAAATTTTTGGCTACTTTTTTTTGATTTTCTTTGCTTTTTTCATTGATTAAATGGACGCTTTCCTCTATAATCTACAATGAAGCCTGTATGAGCACCTGTCGGCTGATTTTGAAAGGTTTCATGCAAACAGGGGCCCATTGGCAATAAGATACCGTAACCAATAAAAACAGGGAGGGTTTTATCTTGAATAAGGTCATGTCACTGCACGATGCCGTTGCAAAGTACGTTGAAAACGGCGACGTACTCGCCACCGGCGGCTTCACCACCAACCGCAAGCCCTATGCGGCGGTCTCCGAGATCCTGCGCCAGGGTCAGAAGGACTTCATCGTCTACGCCGGCCCCGGCGGCGGCGAGGTCGATATGCTCATCGGCGAGGGCCGCGTGGCGGCGTACATCAACTGCTACACCGCGAACTCCGGCTACACCAACGTTTCCCGCCGCTTCCGCGCCGCCATTGAAAAGGGCCAGCTGACCTACGAGGATTACTCGCAGGACGTGCTGATGCTCATGCTGCACGCCTCTTCCCTCGGCCTTCCGTTCCTGCCGGTGCGCCTGATGCAGGGCAGCGGCCTGATGAAGTACTGGGGCATCAGCGAGGAAAAGCGCAAGACCATGCCCAAGATGGAAGACCTCAAGTGCGTTGAGATCGAAAATCCCATGGTCCCCGGCCAGAAGGTCGTCGCCGTTCCCGTTCCCAGGATCGACACCGCGCTCATCCACGTCCAGCAGGCCAGCCCCGACGGCACCTGCATCATCTGCGGCGATGAGTTCCACGACATCGACATCGCGGTCGCCGCGCGCAAGACCATCGTCACCTGCGAGGAGATCGTTTCCAACGAGTACATCCGCCGCGATCCCACCAAGACCCGCATCTTCGGCGAGTGCGTGCAGGCCGTCGTGAAGGCGCCCTACGGCGCATGGCCCGCCCAGTGCTATGACTATTACGACGATGACGACGCCGCCCTGAAGGAGTACGACAAGGCCTCCAAGTATCAGGACAAGGCCGACGCCGTCGAGCAGCTTGCCAAGGCTGCCGCCAAGGCCGTCAAGGCGCTCGAGAAGGCGCCCGCCGACGAGAAGCTCAAGCTGGCCGCCGAGGCTGCCGAGAAGGCCGCCAAGGCCGCTGCCGCGGGCGAGCTGATCCCCGAGACCTTCGAGGATTATCTGAACAAGTGGGTCTACGGCTGCAAGGACCAGGCCGAGCTGCTCGACAAGATCGGCGGCAGCCGCCTGATGCGCCTGAAGAACGAGCCGCACCTCGGCTATTCCACGACGCACTAAGTTAGGAGGGGTATTGAAATGTCTGATTATACGAAGTATACCAAGCAGGAGATGCAGGCTTACGCCATCGCCAAGAGCATCAAGGAAAACCAGATCGTCATCGTCGGCACCGGCCTGCCGCTCATCGGCGCCTCCCTCGCCAAGCGCGCGATCTGCCCGAGCTGCCACCCCATCGTCGAGTCCGGCCTGATGGACTGCGACCCCGTTGAGGTCCCCCGCTCCGTCGGCGACAACCGCTTCATGGCGCACTGCGCCGTGCAGTGGCCCAACATCCGCTTCGTCGGCTTTGAGGCCAACGAGTGGCTGCACGACGAGGATCGTCTGGTCGCCTTCATCGGCGGCGCGCAGATCGACCCCTACGGCAACGTGAACTCTACCTGCATTTTCGGCAAGGGCGATTATCTCCAGCCCACCACGCGCTTCACCGGCTCCGGCGGCGCGAACGGCATCGCCACCTACTGCAACACCATCATCATGATGCAGCACCAGAAGCGCCGCTTCATCGACCACGTCGACTACATCACCTCCTGCGGCTGGATGGACGGCCCCGGCGGCCGTGAGCGCGCGGGCCTGCCCGGCAACCGCGGTCCTCAGATGGTCGTTACCGACCTCGGCATCATGAAGTTCGACGACGAGACCAAGCGTATGTACTGCGCCTATATGTTCCCCGGCGTCACGCCCGAGATCATTCAGGAGAATACCGGCTTTGAGATCGACTGCTCCCGTGCGGAGACCTTCGAGGCGCCTCCCGCCGAGATCATCCGTCTCATCCGCGAGGAGATCGACCCCGGCCAGGCCTTCATCAAGGTCCCCAAGGAAAAGTAAGTCCGTTATCATTAAATAAGAAGGAGAACAAAACATGAGCGAATATTCTATGCCCTCTTATTTCCAGACTATGCCCGTCATCGGCAAGGAAGTGGCCCACTTCAGCGAGGAGAACGCGGCGCAGATCCAGGAAGTAGAGCAGGAGATCCATGAGATCCGCGAGGCCGCGCTGGAAGCCGGCAAGAGCACCGAGGCTCTCAACGAATCCGGCCAGTGGACCGCGATGCAGCGCATCGAGGAGCTGGTGGACGAGGGGACCTGGTGCCCGCTCAACAGCCTCTACAACCCGCAGGACAACGATAACGGCAGCGTCGGTATCGTCAAGGGCCTCGGCCGCATCAACGGCAAGTGGGCCGTCATCATCGCCAGCGACAACAAGAAGCTCGCCGGCGCATGGGTCCCCGGTCAGGCGGATGCCCTGCTGCGCGGCAGCGACACGGCCAAGCGCCTGCGCATTCCTCTGGTCTACGTCCTCAACTGCTCCGGCGTGAAGCTCGATGAGCAGGAGAAGGTCTATCCCAACCGCCGCGGCGGCGGCACCCCGTTCTATCGCAACAGCGAGCTGAACCAGATGGGTATTCCCGTCATCGTCGGCATCTACGGCACCAACCCCGCCGGCGGCGGCTATCACTCCATCAGCCCCACCATCCTCATCGCGCATGAGGACGCCAATATGGCAGTCGGCGGCGCCGGCATCGTCGGCGGCATGAACCCCAAGGGCTACGTCGATAAGGAAGCGGCGGAAGCGCTCATTCAGGCCCAGAAGAACCTCAAGACCGATATTCCGGGCACCGTCTCCATCCACTACGATGAGACCGGCTTCTTCCGTGAGGTCTACTGCGACGAGGAAGGCGTGCTCGGCGGCATCCGCAAGTACATTGATATGCTGCCCGCCTACGATCCCGAGTTCTTCCGCGTGGACGATCCCAAGGAGCCCCTGTTCGACGCGAACGACCTGTACTCCATCGTGCCCTTCAACCAGAAGCGCAGCTACGATATGTACGACGTCATGGCCCGCCTGCTCGACGGCTCCGAGTTCATGGAGTTCAAGCACGGCTACGGCCCCGAGATGATCACCGGTCTTGCCAAGATCGACGGTCTGCTCGTCGGCGTCGTCGCCAACGCGCAGGGTATGCTGATGAATTACCCCGAGTACAAGATGGCCACCTACGGCTCCGCGATGGGCGTCGGCGGCAAGCTGTACCGTCAGGGCCTCATCAAGATGAACGAGTTCGTCACCCTCTGCGCCCGTGACCGTATCCCGATGCTGTGGATCCAGGATACCACCGGCATCGACGTCGGCAACGATGCCGAGCGCGCGGAGCTCCTCGGCCTCGGCCAGAGCCTCATCTATTCCATCCAGTCCAGCGACCTGCCCATGATGGAGATCACCCTCCGCAAGGGCACCGCCGCGGCGCACTATGTCCTCGGCGGCCCGCAGGGCAACGACACCAACGCCTTCTCCATCGGCACCGCCACCACCGAGATCTACGTCATGCACGGTGAGACCGCCGCGGCCGCGATGTACGCCCGCCGTCTGGTCAAGGACGAGAAGGCCGGCAAGGACCTCCAGCCCACCATCGACAAGATGAACGAGCTGATCCAGGATTATGCCAAGAAGTCCAGCCCGAAGTTCTGCGCCAAGGCCGGCCTGACGGACGAGATCGTCGACATGAACGATATGCGTCCCTACATTCAGGCCTTTGCGAACGCCTGCTATCAGAATCCCGAGAGCATCTGCCCGTTCCATCAGATGCTGCTCCCGCGCGTGATCCGCGACTACGACAACCTGAACCAGAAGGCGTAAGATTTTTTGAAGCGATCGATCCCCGCGCGGCGAGAGCCGCGCGGGGAGGTATGGAGTTTTAAGCGATTATGAGCATTTACACCATGGGCATCGACGTGGGGTCCACCGCGTCGAAATGCGTGATCATGAAGGACGGTCAGGAGATCGTCGCCAAGTCCCTCGTCCCTGTCGGCACCGGCACGTCCGGCCCCGCCCGCGCCATCGCGGAGGTGCTGGATAACGCCAAAATGACGCGCGAGCAGATGGATTTCGTCCTCGCCACCGGCTACGGACGCAATTCGCTCGACGGCCTTGCCGATCTGCAGATGAGCGAGCTGAGCTGTCACGCCAAGGGCGCGACCTATCTCTTCCCCGATGTGCACACGGTCGTGGACATCGGCGGGCAGGACGTGAAGGTCATCGAGATCGAGAACGGCATGATGAAGAATTTCGTCATGAACGACAAGTGCGCCGCCGGTACGGGGCGCTTCCTCGACGTCATGGCCCGCGTGCTGGAGGTCAGGGTCGAGGACCTCGGCGACCTCGGAGACAAGTCCACCAAGGAGATCGGCATCAGCTCGACCTGCACGGTCTTCGCCGAGAGCGAGGTCATCTCGCAGCTCGCCGTCGGGACCGACAAGTGCGACATCATCGCCGGCATCCACCGTTCGGTGGCGGGGCGCGTGAGCGGCCTGTGCAACCGCGTGGGCGTGCGTGACCGCGTGGTGATGACCGGCGGCGTGGCACAGAACCACGGCATCGTCAAGGCGCTGGAAAATCAGCTCGGGCACGAGATCTCCACCTCTCCGCTCACGCAGTACAACGGCGCCCTCGGCGCAGCGCTCTTCGCCTATCAGAAAGCACTCAAAAAGCAGCCCTGAGCTGCACCATTCTTTACAAGAATAATTTAGGAGGAATCAAAAATGGCTAAACAGGTCAGTCCCGGCGTCCTCGCGCTGCGCAAGGTCGTCGACGACGTGTACGCCGACGCCCGCGAGGCAAAGAAGCAGGGCAAGCTCGTCGGCTGGTCCAGCTCCAAGTTCCCCTGCGAGCTGGCTGAGGCCTTTGACCTCAACGTGATGTATCCCGAGAACCAGGCTGCCGGCATTGCCGCCCAGCGCGACGGCGAGATCATGTGCCAGGCCGCCGAGGACCTCGGCTTCGACAACGACATCTGCGGCTACGCCCGCATCTCCCTCGCTTACGCCGCCGGCAAGCGTGCCAGCCGTAAGTTCGACCCCGAGACGCTCGAGTTCATCATCGACCCCAAGAGCGGCAAGCCCCTCAAGGACGAGAACGGCAACGTCGTCATCGATCCCGAGACCGGCAAGCCCAAGAAGGACCCCAAGACCCAGGTGCCCTACACCGTTCTGGACGATATCCATGAGATCGAGGCGCTGCCCGAGACCACCGAGAAGGAGATCGCCTACAAGAACTTCCGCCGCGAGGCCATCAAGCCCTACAAGCAGATGCGCATCCCCCAGCCCGACTTCGTGCTGTGCTGCAACAACATCTGCAACTGCATGACCAAGTGGTACGAGAATATCGCCCGTATGTGCAACATTCCGCTCATCATGGTCGATATCCCCTACAATAACACCGTCGAGGTCAGCGACTCCGCCGTGAAGTACGTCCGCGCCCAGTTCGACAACGCCATCCATCAGCTCGAGGAGCTGACCGGCAAGAAGTTCGACGAGGCCAAGTTCGAGGCGGCCTGCAAGCACGCGAACCGCACCGCCCAGAACTGGCTGAAGGTCTGCGACTACCTGCAGTACAAGCCCGCCCCGATGAGCGGCTTCGACCTCTTTAACCACATGGCCGACGTCGTCACCGCCCGCGGCAAGGAAGCCGCTGCCGACGCCTTCGATCTGCTCGCGCAGGATCTGGAGCAGAACATCAAGGAAGGCACCTCCACGCTGCCCTTCCCCGAGAAGTACCGCGTCATGTTCGAGGGCATTCCCTGCTGGCCGAAGCTCCCGAACCTGTTCAAGCCCCTCAAGGAGAACGGCGTGAACGTCACCGCCGTCGTGTACGCGCCCGCCTTCGGCTTCGTCTACAACAACATGGACGAGATGGCCCGCGCCTACTACAAGGCGCCCAACTCCGTCTGCATTGAGCAGGGCGTTGCCTGGCGTGAGGGCATCTGCCGCGACAACAAGGTCGACGGCGTGCTCGTCCACTACAACCGCTCCTGCAAGCCGTGGTCCGGTTATATGGCCGAGATGCAGCGCCGCTTCACCAAGGACCTCGGCGTGCCGTGCGCCGGCTTCGACGGCGACCAGGCCGACCCGCGCAACTTCAACGAAGCGCAGTACGCCACCCGCGTGCAGGGCCTTGTCGAAGCCATGGAAGCCAACAAGAAAGACTAAGGAGGGCGTGAAAAAATGAGTATCGAAGCTATCGTGAAGGAATTTTCCGCCGTCGCCGCGAACCCCAAGGGCCAGCTCAAGGCCTATAAGGACGCCGGCAAGAAGTGCATCGGTGTGATGCCCTACTACGCCCCCGAGGAGCTGGTCTACGCCGCCGGCATGATGCCGTTCGGTATGTGGGGCAGCAACAGCAAGACCATTCAGCGCGCCAAGGAATACTGCGCGACCTTCTACTGCACCATCGCCCAGCTCGACCTCGAGATGCTGCTCGACGGCACGATGGACCTGCTCGACGGCGTCATCACCCCGACCATCTGTGATACGCTGCGTCCCATGAGCCAGAACATCCGCGTCGCCATGAGCGAGAAGCTGCCCTGCATCTTCCTCGCCCATCCCCAGAACCGCTTCGCCGACTTCGGCAAGCAGTTCTGCATGGATCAGTATGACCATGTCAAGGGCGAGCTGGAGAAGATCGCCGGTCACGAGATCAAGAGCGAGGACATCGCCGCGGCCATCAAGGTCTACAACAAGTCCCGTGCCGCCCGCCGCGAGTTCGTCAAGCTCGCCAGCGACCACTGCGACGTCATCGACCCCATCATGCGCTCCGCCGTCCTCAAGGCCGCGTGGTTCATGGATAAGGCCGAGTACACCGAGAAGCTCAACGCCCTCAACGCCGAGCTCAAGGCGCTGCCCGCGGCGAAGTGGAACGGTGTGAAGGTCGTCACCTCCGGCATCATCTGCGACAATCCCGTCCTGCTCAAGGTCTTCAAGGACAACAACGTTGCCATCGCCGCCGACGACGTGGCGCACGAGTCCCGTGCGTTCCGCACCGACGCGAGCGAGGAGGGCGATCCCATGATGGCCCTCGTCGAGCAGTTCACCAACACCGACTACGACGTGCTGCTCTACGATCCGCAGTCCAGCAAGAACCGCCGCGGCGAGTTTGTGGCGAACCTCGTCAAGGAGTCCGGCGCGCAGGGCCTGGTGCTCTTCATGCAGCAGTTCTGCGACCCCGAGGAGATGGAGTTCCCGTACCTCAAGAAGGCGCTCGACGCCGCCGGCATCCCCTTCATCAAGCTCGGTGTGGACCAGCAGATGCGCGACTTCGGTCAGGCCGCGACCGCCATTCAGGCGTTCGCCGACGTTCTGTCCGTTCAGTAAGGTATCACGACGGCGGCGGGGAGAGAGGGAGAAGCTCTCCCTGCGTCGTGCCGCCTGTTCAGACGGCGTAAAAATTGCAGGACCGCTGTTGCAAAGCTCAACGGCGATTTGCTATAATCCACACTAACGAAAGGGATAAGGAGAATCTATGTACAGCCCGCTTTTCGTCACCCTGATGGGCATCGGCACGGTGTTCTTCGGCCTGATCTGCATCATCGTCCTCACGACGGTCATGGGATCGGTCCTCAAGAGCAAGTCCAAGCCCGCCGCCCCCGCGCCCGCTGCGGCCCCCAAGGCTGCCGCTCCCGCTGCTCCTGCGGTCAACACCGCCAAGGAGCAGGAGATCCTTGCAGCCGTCATCGCGGCGGTCACCGAGGACCTCGGCCCCAGCGCTTCCCGTATGCAGATCACCGGCATCAACAAAATTTGATTATTTTAGGAGAGAAAACATCATGACTAAGCAGTACACTGTCACCGTTAACGGCACCGCCTACGAAGTTACCGTCGAGTCCGTCTCCGGCGGCCGCATGGCCTCCGCCCCCGTCGCCCGCACCGCTCCCGCCCCCGTGGCCCGCGCTGCCGCTCCCGTCGCCGCTCCCGCTCCTGCCGCGGCTCCCGCTGCCCCCAAGGCCGCTCCCGCCGCTTCCGGCTCCGGTGAGACCGTTTCCAGCCCGATGCCCGGCACTATCCTCGACGTGAAGGTCGCGGCCGGTCAGGCGGTCAAGTCCGGCGACATCCTCTTCATCCTCGAGGCCATGAAGATGGAGAACGAGATCTTTGCTCCCTGCGACGGCACCGTTTCCTCCGTCGCGGTTTCCAAGGGCGCTGCCGTCAACCCCGGCGACGTTCTGTGCGTCATCGGCTGAGACATTTCCGCACACCCCTGAAATAAACTGTGAAAGGAAACCAGAAATAAATGCCTGCTATTATCAATTTCCTGCAGCAGACCGGCTTCTATATGTTTGGTCAGGACGGTAACTGGAAATGCCTCATCATGATCGCCATTTCCTTTATCCTCATGTATCTGGCCATTGTGAAGGGCTTTGAGCCGCTGCTGCTCCTGCCCATTTCCTTCGGTATGCTGTGTACCAACCTGCCCGGCGCGGATATGTTCCATGAGATCCTGTTTGCCGGCGGTCACGTCCATTGGGACCTTTTCGGCGGCACGCCCGTCACGGCCTCCTTTATTGCGGAGATGAGCGAGTCCGGCGTTTCGGACGCCGTGCTTGCTCCGTACTTCCAGCAGCTGCTCGCCAGCGCGCAGGAGGCCTTCGGAGCGGATACGATCCAGCAGGTCGCCAGTGAGGTCATGGCTGCTGCCGGCGGCACCATCAGCGAGTTCACCGCGCAGGCACAGGCGGTTGCACAGGCCGAACAGGCTGCCGCGGTGTACGGCATGGAGCTTGCCGGCCCGACGGTCAACCTCGGCCTGCTCGATGTCCTCTACCTCGGCGTCAAGCTCGGCATCTATCCCTGCCTGATCTTCATGGGCGTCGGCTCCATGACCGACTTCGGTCCCCTGATTGCCAACCCCAAGTCCCTGCTGCTCGGTGCGGCTGCCCAGCTCGGTATCTTCATGACCTATGTGGGCACCCAGCTCCTCGGCTTCACCTCGCAGGAATCCTCCTCCATCGGTATCATCGGCGGCGCGGACGGCCCGACGGCGATCTTCGTCACGACCCGTCTCGCTCCCCATCTGCTCGGCCCCATCGCCGTTGCGGCGTATTCCTACATGGCGCTCGTTCCGGTCATTCAGCCGCCCATCATGAAGGCTCTGACCACCAAGGAAGAGCGCAAGATCGTGATGAAGCCGCTGCGTCAGGTCAGCAAGAAGGAGAAGATCATCTTCCCCATCATGATCACCGTGTTCGTGGCGCTGCTCGTTCCCTCCGCCGCTCCTCTGATCGCCTGCCTCATGCTCGGCAACCTCTTCAAGGAGTCCGGTGTGGTTGAGCGTCTGACCAAGACCGCCGGCAACGAGCTGATGAACATCGTCACCATCTTCCTCGGCTTCACCGTCGGCGCGACGGCGACCGCCACCACCTTCCTGTCCCTCCAGACCATTGAGATCATGGCGATGGGCGTCGTGGCCTTCGGCTTCGGCACCGCGGGCGGCGTTCTGCTCGCCAAGCTCATGAACCTGTTCCTGAAGGAGAAGATCAACCCGCTGATCGGTTCCGCCGGCGTTTCCGCCGTCCCGATGGCGGCGCGTGTCTCCCAGGTCGTGGGCCAGAAGGAGAATCCCGCGAACTTCCTGCTGATGCACGCCATGGGCCCGAACGTGGCCGGCGTCATCGGCTCCGCGATCGCCGCGGGCGTCCTCATGGCGCTCTTCGGCTAAGAGAACAAAAGAAAGAAAAAGAGGGCTTTGCCCTCTTTTTCTTTTGCACATTGTGTTTTGGAAAAGGGTATGCTATAATTTCTCCAACATTTGAAATAGGAGGTCCGTTCCGATGAAATACAGGGAAATGACGGCTGAACAGCGCAAGGCCGAATTTGAAAAGGTGTCCGCTGAATTTGAAGCGTGGAAGGCCAAGGGCCTGAAGCTCAACATGGCGCGCGGGCGTCCGGGCAAGGAGCAGCTCGATCTGGTGTCCGATATTCTCTCGGTGATGACCGATCCTGCGGACTGCGTGGACGGCGACGTGAATGTGCGCAACTACGGCCAGCTCTCCGGCCTGCCGAGCGCCAAGGCGCTCTTTGCCGAGATCCTCGGCTGCAAGCCGGAGCAGGTGTTCGTCGGCGGTAACGCCAGCCTGCAGCTCATGTACGACACCATCGCCAAGGCGTACACCAACGGCCTGCTGCACAGCGAAAAGCCGTGGTGCCGCGAGGAGCATATCAAATGGCTCTGCCCCGCGCCGGGCTATGACCGCCACTTCAAGGTCACGGAGAGCTTCGGCTTCGAGCTCATCACCATTCCTATGACCGAGACCGGCCCGAATATGGATCTGGTCGAGCAGCTCGTCAAGGACCCGGCGGTCAAGGGTATGTGGAACGTGCCGAAGTATTCCAATCCCGACGGCATCATCTACTCCGACGAGACCATCGAGCGCATCGCCAGGCTGAAGCCTGCGGCTCCCGACTTCCTGCTCATGTGGGACAACGCCTACTGCATCCATGAGTTCGAGGGCGAGTTCGTGCCCTTCCCGGATATCCTGAGCCTGTGCGAGAAGTACGGCAACGCCGACATGGTGTTTGAGTTTGCCTCCACCAGCAAGATCACGCTGCCCGGTGCGGGCGTGGCGTGCTTTGCGTGCAGCGAGGCGAACATGGAGTACATGGAGAAGCTCATCAACGTCCAGATCATCAGCTACGATAAGATCAATCAGCTGCGTCATGTGAAGTACCTCAAGGACAAGGCGCACACGCTGGAGCTGATGAAGAAGCACGCGGCCATCATGGGGCCGAAGTTCAAGGCGGTGACCGAGACGCTCGCGCGCGAGGTCGGTCCGCTCGATTTGGCCACCTGGCACGACCCCAAGGGCGGTTACTTTGTGTCCGTCAATACGCTGCCGGGCCTTGCCAAGCGCACGCTGGCGCTGTGTAAGGAGGCGGGTGTCATTATGACGAGCGCGGGTGCGACCTTCCCCTACGGCGTCGACCCGAAGGACAGCAATATCCGCGTCGCTCCGTCCCTCCCGCCGGTGGAGGAGCTGCAGCAGGCGATGGAGGTCTTCTGCTGCTGCCTGAAGCTCGCCGCGCTCGAGCAGCTGAAGTAAGGACAAAAAGGAAAGAGACGGAGCGCCGCTCCGTCTCTTTTTTGCGGAAAAGGGAAAATTGGGTATTGACTTCGCGCCCAATTTTGGTATAATGATGCTTGCTGTTGAGCATTGAGATATGCAGTGGTATCGAAGTGGTCATAACGAGCACGACTGGAAATCGTGTGACGGCCAAAAGCCGTCCGAGGGTTCGAATCCCTCCCACTGCGCCAAAAAGAAAAGCACCGCTTTGCGGTGCTTTTCTTTTTGGGTTCCGGTCCAAACCGACATTTCCATCCGGATGGAGGGGAAAAGCCTTGACAAACACAGCACTTGAGGGATAGACTAAACTATCTCTTTGTGTCCATTGACGGAGAGACAGTTGTGAAATTTGGAGGACGACACCATGAGCAAGCAGACGGAGCGCGACGCATTCCGCAGCCGCTGGGGCTTTATCCTCGCCTGCATCGGCAGCGCAGTGGGCATGGGCAACATCTGGCGCTTTCCCTATCTCGTGTCCGCGTGGGGCGGCATGACCTTCCTGCTGCCGTATTTCCTCTTTGTTCTTCTGATCGGCTCGACCGGCATCATCGGCGAGATGGCGCTTGGCCGCTCCACCCGCTCCGGCCCCATCGGCGCGTTCGGGCAGGCGGCTGCCCTGCGCGGCAGACGCAGCACGGGCGAGGCGGTCGGCTATATCCCAGTGCTCGGCTCGCTGGCGCTCGCCATCGGCTACAGCTGCGTGGTGGGCTGGATCTTCAAGTATTTTGCGCTGGCGCTCGACGGCGGACTCTTTGCCATGGGACAGAATATGAATGTCATCGTCGACCGCTTCAACGGCACGGCCTGCGGCTGGGGCAATAATTTCTGGCTGGTGATCGCGCTGGCGGTCAACTTCGCCATCATGGCCTTCGGCGTGGGCGGCGGCATCGAGCGGGCGAACAAGGTCATGATGCCTGTGCTGTTCTTTCTCTTTGCGGGACTGGGCGTCTACATTGCGACGCTGCCCGGCGCGGGCGACGGCTACCGCTACATCTTTACCCTCGACCCCGTGGGCCTTGCCGACCCGAAGCTGTGGATCTACGCCTTCGGTCAGGCGTTCTTCTCGCTCTCCGTGGCGGGAAACGGCACGGTGATCTACGGCTCCTACTTCTCGGACGACGAGTCGATCCCCTCCGCCGCGCGCAATGTGGCGCTGTTCGATACGCTGGCGGCGCTGCTGGCGGCGCTCGTCATCATTCCCGCGATGGCGGCAGGCGGCGCGGACCTTTCCGACGGCGGCCCGGGACTGATGTTCATTTTCCTCGTGAACGTGTTCAACGGGATGCCCGGAGGGCGCGTGATCGGGCTGGTGTTCTTCCTCTGCGTGCTCTTCGCGGGGCTCACCTCGCTTGTGAACCTCTACGAGGTCTCGGTCGAGGCGCTGCAGGATAAGCTGCACTTCAAGCGCGTGGCGGCGGTCGCAGTCATTGCCGTGATCGGCACGGCGGTGTCGCTGTGCATTCAGGCCATCGTCTCCGACTGGATGGATGTGGTGTCCATCTACATCTGCCCGCTCGGCGCGCTGCTGGCCGGCATCCTGTTCTTCTGGGTGGCGGGGAAGGACTTCGTCCTTGCCGCGGTCAACAAGGGCGCGGGCAAGCCCATCGGCGCGTGGTTCTATCCTCTGAGCAAATACGTCTACTGCGCCTGCGCGCTGCTCGCGCTCATCGCGGGCGCGCTCCTCGGCGGCATCGGCTGAGACGAAAGCGCCGTCCCACGGACGGCGCTTTTCGACGAAATGCGGTTAGATATACTTAACCATCCATGATTTCTTAACGATTTGACCTATTGACAGAGTAGGGAAGTGCTCGTATAATATATGACAGATTGTCATTTTACGACAGCTTGTCATACAGGAGGGGCCTATGCCGACCGATACCTTTTTCCGTCTGCCGGAGGAGAAGCGAGCACGCATTTTGGAGGGCGCGTGGAGCGAATTTACCGCCGTGCCCTACGCCGAGGCGTCCATCAACCGCATCGTGCAGACCTCGCGCATCCCGCGCGGCAGCTTTTACCAGTATTTCGAGGATAAGAACGACCTGTTCCTCACCCTCATCGACGAGATCCGCGACCAGTTTCTCGATCTGTTCCATGATACGCTCGAGCGCTCGGGCGGAGACCTTTTTGCCATGCCGCTCGCGCTGCTCGACGCCATGGTCGCCCCGAGCGGCTGCATCACGCCGGCGTTTTCCCGCGCCTTCGCGCTGCTGAGCCTGAATGTCAATATGGACGTGCAGCAGCTCTTCTTTGAGCGCGCGGCGGGGGAGCTCTGCCCGCAGAAGCTCCTCGAGCACATCGACCCCACGCTCCTGCGCACGCAGGAGGACGGCTTTGTGGACGACGTATTCACCCTGCTCGTGGGAGCGCTTGCCTGCGCCATCGCCCGCACGCTGAAAAAGCCGGAGAGCTTCGCGCTCGAGCGCGAGCGGATGCGCGGGCGCATTGAGATCATCAAAAACGGCAGCGCTGCCGTACCCGAAGGAGGACACCGCAAATGAAGAAAAGATGGACGGCTCTGCTGCTCGCCCTCGCCATGCTCTCAGCGCTGGCGGTCGGCGCGCTGGCAGATGAACAGGACAAAGAGAAAACCGCCGCGGAGGAGACCGCGCAGACCACGCCGGACGCGGCAGGCACGCTGAGCTTTGAAAACCTCGGCGCGCGTATGCGCACAGGAAACTACACCCTTCTCTCGCTCGAGGAGAACATCGCCGCGATCGAGTGCTTGGACTACGACAAAATGTACGAGGACCTGCGCGACGGCCTCAACAGTATCGCCTCCGCCCAGTGGGGTCTGATCCAGATGGGACAGGGCGAGAGCTACACCTATGAGACCCTTACACAGCGCTACGACGCCCTGCGCAAGACCTTCGACGACATCAAGGAGGGCAAGCTCCAGCAGGACAACGCCGACCTCGTCCGCCAGCTGCGAAATATGCAGGATTCTCTTACGGCGATGGGGGAATCCCTTTATGTGAATCTTCTGTCACTGGAGGAGCAGTCCGCCGCGCTGACGAGACAGACCGCGGCGCTTGACCGCACGATCGTGGAAGTGAAGCTGCGCTATGAGCTCGGTCAGGTCAGCGCCATGACGCTTCAGCAGACGGAAGCGGGCAAGGCGCAGGTGGAGAGCGGAAAAGCGGCGCTTGATGCCGCCGTCGCACAGCTGCGCCGTCAGCTCAACGCCATGATCGGGGAGGAGCTGACCGCGCCGCTCACGCTCAATGCGCTTCCCGGGGTGACCGCAGAGCAGCTTGCCGCCATGGATGTGGAGAAGGACCTGGAAAAGGCAAAGGCGGCGAGCTATGATCTCTACGCCGCCAAGCTCACGCTCGAGGACGCGGACGAGGAATACAAAGACAAGGCGGGCGATCTCGGCTACAACAAGGACAATTATGAGTATATTGCCGTCAAGCACCAGTGGCAGGCGGCGCAGTACACCTACAACGCCGCCGTGCAGAACTTCGAGCTGAGCTTCCGCTCGCTCTATGACAGCGTGCAGAGCTACGCGAGCGCGCTGAATGCGGCGAAGGTCTCGCTCGAGTGCGAGCGCAGCGACCTCGCGGCCGCACAGCTCAGGTACGAGCAGGGCACGATCTCCGAGAACGCCCTGCATACGGCAGAGGACGAGCTTTACACCGCGCAGGACACCGTCTCCGGCGCGGAGCGCGACCTGTTCACCGCATACAACAACTATCGCTGGGCCGTGGACTACGGCCTGCTGGCCGGCTGAGGAGGGCTGAAACGATGAAACAGAAAACGATTTCCCTGCTGCTGGCGCTCGCGCTGGCGCTGAGCCTTGCGGGCTGCAAAAAGGAAGAGACCGTCACCGCGCCCGCCGGTGTCGCCGTGCAGGTGCAGACGGTCGAGGCGCAGGACATCGCCTCGGAGAACACGGTCTCCGGTCAGGTGACCGCCGGCAGCGAAACGAGCGTCTACGTCACGGCCACGGCCAAATGCACCGCCGTTTATGTCGAGGCGGGCGACGCGGTCAAGGCGGGCGACGTGATCTGCTCGCTCGACATGGAAAGCTCGCTCGCGCAGTACCGCGCGGCGGAGATCGGCTACACGAGCGCCGCGTCGAGCTACAGCGCCCAGAAGGACATCCTCGACCGTCAGGTCGCCCTGTACGAAAAAAACTGGAACGACACCAAGGCGCTTTTCGAGATCGGTGCAGCCTCCCAGTCGGAGGTCGACCAGATGGAGCTGCAATATCTCTCCACCAAGGCGCAGCGTGATTCCACGCTCGCCCAGCTTGAAGCAAGTATGCAGAGCGCGAAGTCGAGCTACGAGCAGCTTGCCCTCGCGATGGAGAACATCGACAGCCATGGCAACGTCATCGCGCCGGTGGACGGCGTGCTCGCCTCGCTCACCGCGAGCGAGGGCGGCATGGTCTCGCCCAGCTACGCCGTCGCCGTCATCGACGGCGCGGAGCAGATGAAGGTCACCGTCATGGTCTCCGAGGCGCTGGTGCCCAAGCTCGCCATCGGCGACACGGTCACGGTCCGCGTCAGCGCGGCGGACGCCGAATTTGAGGGCGTGATCCGCTCCGTTGAAAAGACCGCCAATCAGGTGACAAAGCTCTACACCGTCACCGTCACGGTGCCCGCGGAGGTCGAGGGCCTGCTCTCCGGTATGTTTGCCGACGTGACCTTCCACACCGCTGTGAGCGAGAGCGCGGTCGTCGTGCCGAGCGAGGCCATCCTCACGAGCAGCGACAAGCAGTATGTCTTTATCGTCGAGAACGACACGGCAAAGCGCGTCGACATCACCACGGGCCTCACCGGCAGCGGCATGACCGAGGTCACGAGCGGTCTTGACGCGGGCGAGCAGCTCGTCACCGTGGGCCAGCAGTACCTCTCCGACGGCGACGCCGTGCGCGTCGTGGAGGGATAAGCTCCATGAACATTGCAAAATTCTGCATCAGGCACAAGGTCACAACGCTGCTCGCGGTCATTATGATCGCCGTGTTCGGCGTGGTCTACACCACCCAGCTCCAGATGGCGCTGCTGCCGAACATCGAATACCCCGCGGCGTATGTGTACTGCTACTACAACGGCGCAGGCCCCGAGGACATCGAGCAGCTCGTCACGCGCCCGCTCGAGTCCGCCATCATGTCGGTGCCCGGCGTGGACTCTGTCACCTCCTCGAGCGCCGACAGCATCTCGACCATTCAGATCATGTACGTTGAGAACACTGATGTGGACATCGCGGCGACCAAGCTGCGCGAGAAGTTCGACGCGCTCAGCCTGCCCGAGGGCTGCGGCTCTCCCGTCATTCTGAACATCAACGTGTCCGAGTTGATGCCGAGCGCCATCGTCGGCCTCCTCGGCGACGACCTCGCCGCCCTCCAGCAGCAGGCGGAGAACGTGGTCGCCCCCACGCTCGAGCGCATCGACGGCGTGGCGTCCGTCTCCGTCTCTGGCGGTGTGGAGCGTCAGATCACCGTGACGCTCGACGCGCAGCGCGCCGCGGGCTACGGCCTCTCCACCAGCTACATCACGCAGATCCTGCAGGCGGAGAACCTGCTCTATCCCGCCGGCGAGGTCTACAACGGCAGCCAGAAGCTCTCCGTCACCACCGACGCGCAGCTCTCCACGGTCGATGAGGTCGCCAACATCAACATCCCGCTCCAGACCGGCGGCACGGTGCGCCTCGGCGAGGTCGCCGACGTCGCCTTCGAGACCTCCAACCGCGACGCCATCGCCGCGATGGACGGTACGCCCGGCATCATCCTACAGGTCAGCAAGCGCTCCGGCGCGAACGAGGTCAAGACCGCCGAGGCGGTGGCCGCGGCGATGGAGGAGCTGGCGGCGAAGGACGGCTCCATCCACTACGCCATCCCCTATGTCGCGAGCGAGTACATCAACGTCGCCGTCGACGCCGCGCTCGAGGGCATCATCCTCGGCGTCGTGCTTGCGGCGCTCGTGGTGTGGCTGTTCCTGCGCCGCGGCGGCGCGACCATGACCATCGCGGTCTCCATGCCCGTGTGCATCCTCGCGGTGTTCGTGCTGATGTACGTCTGCGACCTGACGCTCAACATGATGAGCCTCGGCGGCATCGCCATGGGCGTCGGCATGATCGTGGATAACTCCATCATCGTGCTCGAAAACATCTACCGCTGGGCGTCCGAGGGACACGACCGCATGACCAGCTGCGTCGAGGGCACGAAGGAGGTCACGCTCTCGCTGACCGCCTCGACCCTCACCACCGTCGCGGTGTTCCTGCCGCTCGGCCTCACCGGCGGCATCGCGGGTCAGATCTTCAAGGACTTCTGCCTGACCATCGCCTTCCTCATTCTCGGCTCGCTCGCCGTCGCCGTGACGCTCGTGCCGCTGCTGTGCTACTTCCTGCTCGACGAGAGCAAGGTGCATCTTGACGCCCTGCAAAGGGCGCAGAAGGGCGGACGCCGCGCGCAGAAGCTCATGGACTGGTATGTGAAAAAGCTCGACTACTATGTCCATCACCTCAAGCGCGGCGTGCTGGTGTCCGTCGCCCTCGTCGCGGTGTTCCTCGCCGCCTGCCTGAATACCAAAATGGTGCTCCTGCCCGAGATGGACGAGGGCATGGTCACCGTGACCGTCTCCATGCCCATCGGCTCGAAGGTCGAGCAGGCGGCGGCGATGGCGGAGCGCGTCGCCGCCATTGCCGAGGAGACCATCCCCGAGCTTGCAAGCTACTACTACACCGCTGATAGCGGTCAGAGCGCCAGCCTGGTGCTCAACCTCACCGACAAGGGCGAGCGTGACCGCAGCGCGACCGACATTGCCAACGCCCTGCGCGACGCGACCTATGACGTCGCCGGCTGCGAGATCACCTGCTCGGCCTACGACATGGGCGCGATGATGGGCGGCAGCGGCGTGAGCGTCAACATCACGGGCGAGGACTACACCACGCTCAAGATGATCGCGGATGACCTCACCGCGCAGATCGCGGCGATCCCCGGCGCGGTGGACGTTTCCTCCACGGTCGCCGAGCAGGTGCCGCAGGTCAAGGTGACCGCGGACCGTCAGGCGTGCTCGCAGTACGGCCTGACCGCCTACAGCGTCGCCGCAGCGGTGCGCTCCGGCCTGACCGGAACCACCGCCACCACCGTCACCATCGACAATAAGGAGGTCGACGTGGTCGTGCGCGGCGACGGCCGCGCGGAGGAGAGTCTGGACGCCCTGCGCTCCATGGCGATCTCCACACCGACCGGCGGCAGCGTGCCGCTCGGCAGCATTGCCGACGTCAGCGTCGTCATGTCCCCGCAGACCATCACGCGCTACAACCAGTCCCGTCAGGTGACCATCTCCGGTGACGCTGCGGACGGCGACACGAGCGCCATGGCCAAGAGCATCCGCGCCATCCTCGCGGGCTACACCCTCCCCGGCGGCTACACCGCCGAGCTTGCCGGTGGCTACGCGGAGATGATGGAGAACTTCTCCGACCTCGGCCTTGCGCTCATCGTCTCCGTCGGCCTTGTGTACTTCGTGCTGGCCTCGCAGTTCGAGTCCTTCGTCATGCCGGTCATCATCATGATGATTCTGCCCATCGCCTTTGCCGGCGCGCTCTTCGCGCTGCCGCTCACAGGCAAGGACCTTTCGATGATCTCGCTCGTCTCCCTCATCATGCTTGCCGGTACGGTGGTCAACGCCTCCATCGTCCTCGTGGACTACATCAAGCAGCGCCGTGACCGCGGCGAGACGCGCGAGGAGGCCATTCTCCACGCCTGCCCGCTGCGTATCCGCCCCGTGCTGATGACCACGCTCACCACCATCCTCGCTCTCGTGCCGACGGCGCTCGGCATGACCGGCAAGATGAACGAGATGATGAGCGACATGGGCACCACCATGATCGCCGGTATGCTCGTCTCGACCGTCATCACGCTGCTCTTCACTCCCGTGTACTACTGCGTCATCGACGACCTGACGCACCGCCGGGAGCGGAGGAAGGCCAAAAAGCTCGCCGCCGCGCAGAGCAAACCATAAAACAGCAAAGCAAAACGGAAGGACCGCGCTCGCGGTCCTTCCGTTTATTCAATAGGCTCTCAGCCGTTGTCTCCGCCGTCCGCCGGCTCTGCGGCGCCCTCCGCGGACGCTTTCCCACCGGCGGCGTCCTCCGCGGGCGTCTTCGCCGGGCGGTCCGCCTCCGCGGGACCGTCCTCGATGGGACGCTCCTCGCTCCGATCGGGCAGGACGGTCGCCTGCCCGTCGAGCCGGCGGTTGACGAACATCCGCGCGGGATCGGCGCTGCGGTTCTTCAGCAGGATGACCGCCGTGAGAACGATCATCACAAGGCTCAGCGCCTGCGACACGCGCACGCGCTCGCCGAAGAGCGTGACGTGGAAGAGATACAGGCTGTCGGTCCGCAGCCCCTCGATCCAGAAGCGCCCGATGCCGTACCAGAGGAAGTAAAAGCAGGTGTTCTCGCCGTCGAAGCGCCGTACCTTGTCCACCGCAAGGCAGAGGAGCAGCAGCCCCGCGACGTTCCAAAGGCTCTCATACAGGAACGTCGGATGCACGTCGATATAGTAGGTGCCGCTGATCCACAGCCGCATCCGCCACGGCAGCTCGGTCATGCCGCCGAAGGCCTCGCGGTTGAAGAAGTTGCCCCAGCGCCCGATGGCCTGTCCGATGAAAAAGCCCGCCACGCAGCAGTCGGCAAGCGCCCAAAGGCTGAGCTGCTTTTTTCGGCAAACGAGCCACGCGGTCAAAAATGCCGCGAGGATGCCGCCGTAGATGGCAAGCCCGCCGTCCCAGATGCGGTAGGTCTCCGCCCAGTCGATGCTGCCGTCCGCAAGGCGGAACTGGTCAAGGTAAAAGAGCACATAGTAGACCCGCGCGCCGACGATGGCAAAGGGAATGGCCCAAAGCACGGTGTCGATCACGTCGTCCTCGGTCAGACCGTAGCGCGGCGCGCGCTTCATGCAGAACCACAGGGCGATGAGCAGCCCCGCGGCGATGAGCACGCCGTACCAGTAGATGCCGTTGCCGATGTCGAGCAGCTTGGGCGAGAGGGTAAAGCGCCAGTCGCCGAACAGCCCGGGAAAGCTGATGTCTGCGTTGGGATAACTCATTGGGAAGCTCCCTCCTTCTTGGGGATAAGAATGGACAGCGCGCTGCGCTCCTCGACGATGCTCTCGCGCAGAAACGTCTCCACATCCGCGCGGGTGACGGAATCGTACACCTCTGGGAAGCGGAAGGGATCAAAGTCGCGGAACGCGCCGTCCGCGACCGACACGGCGATGTTCTCAAAGCTGTTGAGCGCGCGCAGCGTCGAGCCGAAACTCGCGCGGCGGAGCTGCTGATAGAACGCCTCGTCCACGCCCTCGCGCGCGAGGCGCTGCGCCTCGTCCAGAATGGCGCGCACGACCGTCTCGGGCGCATCACTGTCGCCGCCCGCGTAGAGATAGGCAATACCGGGCAGCTGGTCGAAGCCGCCGCCGAAGCTGCCGTTGATGAGACCCTTATCGTAGAGCCGCTGGTAGAGCGGCGAGGAATCGCCGAGCAGGATGTCGCAGGCGATGTCCGCGATGATGTCCTGCCGCATCAGCGCCGCGCCGTCCGCTGCGGGAGGGCACTTGAAGCCAACGAGGAACTGCGGCATCGAGACCTCCATCGCCTCGCGGCGGCACTTCTCGACGACGCGCATATCCTCCTGCCCGTAGTCGCGCTCGATGACCTCGCCGCGGCTATTCGGCAGGATCTCCTCCGCGATGGCGGCGATCTCGTCGGGCTTCACGTCGCCGACGACGCACAGCATCATGTTCGCCGGGTCGTAGAACGCCTTGTGGCAGGCATAGAGCGTTTCGGGCGTGATCTCCGCAATGCTCTCCACCGTACCGGCGATGGCGACGCGGGCGGGGGAGGAGTGGTACAGGCACTCGAGCAGGTTGGTGTAGACCCTCCAGTCGGGCGTATCCTCCACCATGCGGATCTCCTGACCGATGATGCCGCGCTCCTTGTCCACGCTCTCCTGCGTGAAGTAGGGGACGGAGACGAACGAGAGCAGGATCTTCAGATTCTCCTCAAAGTGCTCCGTGCAGTCGAAGTAATAGGCGGTCGTCGCGTTGGAGGTGAAGGCGTTCGGCTCCGCGCCGTTCTGGCTCAGCTCCTGCAGGGCGTTGCCGTCCTCGGTGTCGAACATCTTGTGCTCCAGATAGTGCGCGATGCCAGCGGGCGTATCGTGCCACACGCCGTCGAGCCGGAAGCGCATATCCATGCCGCCGTAGCGCGTGGTGAAAAAGGCGTAGCGCTTGCGGTAGAGGGGTTTGGGCACAACGGCGACGGTCAGTCCGTTCGGCAGCGTGGTCCGCAGCACCGTTTCGCCGATGCGGGGATAATTCGTTTCGTTCCACTTCATTGCGCCGCGCCCTCCTTTCCGGTGAGGAAATAGACCGTGTCGAGCCGGATGCTCCGCGCCGCCTCGGCGACGCGCTCGGGCGTGACGGCCTCGAGCTGCGCGAGCAGCGCGTCGGTATCCTCCCACAGCCCCGTCGCAGCCTGTCCGAGATAGCATTCCTCCAGCCGGCCCGCGCTGTCCTCGCGCGAGCGGAGCGAGGAGAGCATACAGCTCCGCGCGCCCTCCAGCTCCCACGGTTCGAAGTCACCGTTCTGCACGGCCTCGAGCTGCGCGGCGATCTCGCGCCGCGCGACCTCGTAATTTTGCGCCTCAATGCCGCTCGACACCGTAATGATGCCCTTGGACCGGTGGTAGCCGGACGAGGCATAGTAGCACAGCGAGAGCTTCTCGCGCACGTTCAGAAACAGCTTGGAGTTGGAGTAGCCGCCGAAGATGAGGTTCGCCAGCAGCAGCGCGGGCGTGTCCTCGCTCGCGGCGCGGTAGCCCATGGCGAGCTTCGCCTGCGTCACGTCCATCGTCTCCGTGATCTCGCGCACCGTTTCGGGCGCGCCCACACGCTCGGCGACCGCAGGCTCGGCGACCCGCTCGCGCGGGAGCGCCGCCAGCGCACGGTCCAGCGCCCCCTCCACGCGCGCGCAGTCCGCGCTGCCGCAGTAGAACAGCTCGATGCGCGCCGTGGCAAGAAGCTCGCTGTAATAGCGGTAGAGCGTCTGGTTCGTTAGCCTTTCCACGCCCGTCACAGTGCCGAGCCGGTCGATGCCGTAGCGCTCACCGCGGCACATCTCCTGCAAAAGCCGCGCGTCGGCGTAGTCGCGCTTGTCGTTGAGAATGCTCTCGATGGCGTCGATCAGATTTTCCTTCTCACTCTCCACATAGTCGCTCAGGAAGCGCCCGTTCCGCGTGAGCGGGTCGAGCAGCAGCTCGCCGAGCAGGTCGGCCATCGGTTCGAGCAGCCGCTCTCCGCCGGGGACATAACGCTCGTCAAGAAAGCTGCCGACAAAGCCGAGGCATTGATTCTCGCCCTTCTTGCGCACGGTGTAGGCGATGGACGCCCCGTAAAGGCGGTCCAGCTCCGCGGCGATCGAGCGCATATCGCGGTGCGCGGTCGTGCCGCGGCGCAGCACGGCGGGCAGCAGCGCGCCGGCGGCGACGGTGCTCTCTTCCAGCGGCGTGATGAGCTGCGCGCCCAGCACGCCGGTCTTGAATTTTGCGGCGGGGACATAGGTCAGAAAAACGCCCTCCGCCAGTTCCTTTCGCAAGGGCTCCATAAAAGCGGCTCCTTTTCCATTCTATATTGATGGTAGCATAGCACGAAAATGTGAACATTACCACATCTTTTCATAAAATCTTTCCCATTCGCCGTTTTTCCCACGAATAACCCTTGACTTTTCTGCTAAACTCATGTAAACTAATTCCTGTTGTAAAGCATTATGACTTTACACGGAATACTCAAAGGAGGATTCCCCGTGAAAAATCAGACCTTTCGCATGACGATGCTCTTTGACTTCTACGGCGAACTCCTCACCGAGCGGCAGAAGGAATTCTACGAGCTTTACTACGACGAGGACCTGTCCCTCTCCGAGATCGCCGAGAACTACGGCATCTCCCGCCAGGGCGTGCGCGACGTCATCGTCCGCGCCGAGGCGTACATGACCGAGATCGAGGATAAGACCGGCCTTGTCAAGCGCTTTATGCAGCGCACCCCCCACCTCGAGCGCATCGAGGCGGCGGCGGACGAGCTGCGCAGGCTCAATGACCGCCGGTATGAGGATTCCCGCATCGCAGAGCTCGTGACCGTGATCGAACAGGAGACCGCGGCACTCAAGGAGTAAGAAGGAGCATTTCATGGCATTTGAGGGCCTGAGCGAAAAGCTCAACAGCGTATTCAAGGGCCTGCGCGGCAAGGGCCGCCTGACCGAGGAGGACATCAAGCTCGCGATGCGCGAGGTGCGCATGGCGCTGCTCGAGGCAGACGTGAGCTACAAAGTCGTCAAGGACTTTGTCGCCAGAGTTTCCGAGCGCGCCGTCGGCGCCGAGGTGCTCGACAGCCTCACCCCCGCCCAGCAGGTCATCAAGATCGTCAACGAGGAGCTGACGGCTCTGATGGGCGGCGCGAACGCGCGCTTGACCTTTGCCAACAACCCGCCGACGGTCGTGATGATGGTCGGCCTTCAGGGCGCGGGCAAAACGACGAACGTCGCCAAGCTCGCCGGCCTTCTGCGCCGGCAGGGCAAGCGCCCGCTGCTCGCCGCCTGCGACGTGTACCGTCCCGCGGCCATCACGCAGCTGCAGGTCGTCGGCGCACAGCTCGGCCTGCCCGTGTTCGAGATGGGGCAGATCGACCCCGTCACCATCGCGGTCGAGGCCGTCAAATACGCCAAGGACCACGGCAACGACATCGTCTTTCTCGATACCGCCGGCCGCCTGCACATCGACGAGCAGCTCATGGACGAGCTCAAGCGCGTCAAGGCGGCGGTGAAGCCGAACGAGATCTTGCTGGTCGTGGACGCCATGACCGGACAGGATGCCGTGAACGCCGCCACCGCGTTTGACGAGGCCCTCGGCATCGACGGCGTCGTGCTCACCAAGCTCGACGGCGACGCCCGCGGCGGCGCGGCGCTCTCCATCCGCGCGGCGACCGGAAAGCCCATCAAATACATCGGCACGGGCGAAAAGCTCGACATGCTCGAGCCCTTCCACCCCGACCGCATGGCCTCCCGCATCCTCGGCATGGGCGACGTGCTCAGCCTCATCGAAAAGGCGGAGCAGCACGTCGACGAGGAGAAGGCGAAGAAGCTCGAGGAAAAGCTCAAGAAGAACCGCTTCACCCTCACCGACTACTATGAACAGCTCGTGCAGCTGCGCGGCATGGGTGACCTCAGCCAGCTCGCCGAGATGATGCCCGGCGGCATGGGCAAGCAGTTGGCCGGCGCCGAGATCGACCCCAAGGTCATGGCGCACACCGAGGCCATCATCCTCTCCATGACGCCGGAGGAGCGCGAGAACCCCAAGCTCCTCGGCGCGAGCCGCAAAAAGCGCGTCGCCGCCGGCTGCGGACTGGAGGTCGTGGACGTCAACCGCCTCTTAAAGCAGTTCGAGATGATGCAGGACCTTGTCAAGCAGATGACCCGCGGCAGGATGCCCAAGGGACTCGGCGGCTTCGGCGGCAAGGGCGGCATGAGCCGGATGCACGGCTTCGGCCGCAAGAAGCGCTTCAAATAATACCCCGTTGATTCATGCCAAGTGCATACGATCATACAACAAAAAACATATTTTATTTCGGAGGAAAAACACCATGGTCAAAATTCGTCTGCGCCGTATGGGCGCCAAGAAGGCTCCTTTCTATCGCGTCGTCGTCGCCGATTCCCGCTATCCCCGCGACGGCCGCTTCATCGAGGAGATCGGTACCTACAATCCCTGCGTGAGCCCCGCTGAGATCAAGATCGACGCCGAGCGCGCTCAGGAGTGGATCAAGACCGGCGCCCAGCCCACCGACACCGTCCGCGCGCTGCTCAAGAGAATCAACGCGATTTGATCCGCGGGGGACAACGCATGAAGGACTTGCTGCTCTACATCGCCAAAAATCTGGTCGAGCATCCGGATGAGGTCACGGTGACGGAGAAGCAGGGAACGGACGAGCTGACGTTGGAGCTGCACGTTGCGCCCGACGATATGGGCAAGGTGATCGGCCGTCAGGGCCGCATCGCCAAAGAGATCCGTACAGTCATCCGCTCCTATGCGCAGCGCACCGGAGAGAAAGTATCGGTCGATATTGTTGACTGAGAAAATGCACCCAAAGCCTGTGGCTTTCGGGTGCATTTTTTTGCCGCACGCGAAAAAATGCAGCGCGCCGCGTTAAAAATTGCAGAAAGGTAGTGCAAAATCCGAAAGGCTGTGCTATAATGCAAATCACTTTTATTTGTTACTGGAAGAAAGGAGCCTTTCTTATGCGTATCGTTGTCAAGGTGGGCACCTCCACGCTCGCCTACCCAACAGGACGGCTGAACATTCAGCGGATGGAGCGGCTGTGCAAAACGCTCAGCGACCTGAAGAACGCGGGCCACGAGATCATCCTCGTTTCCTCCGGCGCCATTGCCATGGGCTTCGGCAAGCTCAACCTGTCCGAGCGCCCCAAGGATATGCCGGGCAAGCAGGCTTCCGCCGCGGTCGGCCAGTGCGAGCTGATGTACGTTTACGACAAGCTCTTCACCGAGTATAACCACATCGTCGGCCAGCTCCTCATCACCGCGCCGGACATCGCCGACGGCGGCAGCCGGAAGGCGAACTTCCACAACACGATGGACCGCCTGCTGGAACTGGGCGCGCTGCCCGTCATCAACGAGAACGACACCATCTCCACCGAGGAGATCGCCGTGGGCGACAATGACACGCTCTCCGCCATCGTCGCCGCCACCGTCTCCGCGGACCTGCTCGTGCTGCTCTCGGACATCGACGGCCTCTACGACGGCGACCCGCGCAAAAACCCTGACGCGAAGCTTATCCCCACCGTGGAGACTGTCGACGAGCGCATCATCGCCCTCGGCGGCGGCAGCGGTTCGAGCCTCGGCACGGGCGGCATGGCGACCAAGCTCTTGGCGGCGCAGATCGCTGTCGGCGCGGGCTGCGAAATGGTCATCGCCAACGGCGAAAAGCCGGAGCTTTTGTATGATATCGTCGCGGGCAAGCCCATCGGCACCCGCTTTCTGGTCAAGAGGTGAAGAATATGACAACGCTGGAGCTTCTTCAAAAGACCCGCGCGGCGATGGGCAGCATTGCCGCTGCCGGCGCGGAGAAAAAGAACGCGCTGCTCCTTGCCATGGCGGACAGCCTGGAGGCGCACTGCGCGGAGATCCTCGCCGCGAACGCGGAGGACATGGCCGCCGCGCGCGGCCGCATCACCGACGTTATGCTCGACCGGCTCAAGCTCGATGAAAACCGCATCGCCGGCATGGCGAACGGCATCCGCGACACCGTCAGGCTTCCCGACCATACGGGCCGCGTTCTCAGCGAGGTCGTGCGCCCCAACGGCATCGTCATCGACAAGGTGCAGGTGCCGCTCGGCCTCGTCGCCATCATTTACGAGAGCCGCCCCAACGTCACCTCCGACGCTGCGGCGCTTGCCGTCAAGAGCGGCAACGTCTGTATGCTCCGCAGCGGAAAGGAAGCCTACCGCAGCGCCCGCGCCATTGTCGCTGCGCTCAAGGCGGGCGTTGCGCAGGCGGGCGGCGACCCCGACATCGTGAACATCGTGGAGGATACGAGCCACGCCTCCGCGCAGGAGCTGATGACCGCCAAGGGCCTCGTCGATCTCCTCATCCCGCGCGGCGGCGCGGGCCTGATCCGCGCCTGCGTGGAGAACGCCACCGTCCCCTGCATCGAGACCGGCACCGGCATCTGCCACGTCTATGTGGACAAGGCCGCCGACCTTGCGAAGGCGGTCAGCATCATCGTCAACGCCAAGGCCAGCCGGCCCTCCGTCTGCAACGCGGAGGAGGTCTGCCTTGTCCATCGGGACGTCGCGGCGCAGTTCCTGCCCCTGCTCAAAAAAGCCATCGTGGACGACCGTGCCGCTGCCGGCCTGGTCCCCGTCGAGCTGCGGCTCGACCCCGCCGCCGCGCGGATCATCGACGGCACCCCCGCTGGGGAGCGTGACTTCGACACCGAGTTTCTCGACTACATTCTCGCCGTCGGCGTGGTGGACAGCGTGGACGCCGCCATCGCGCACATCGCCGCGCACTCCACGCACCACAGCGACTGCATCGTGACCGAGGACGCCGCCGCGGCGAAGAAATTCACCGAGCAGGTGGACAGCGCGGCGGTCTACGTCAACGTCTCCACCCGCTTCACCGACGGCGGCGAGTTCGGCCTCGGCTGCGAGATGGGCATTTCCACGCAGAAGCTCCACGCCCGCGGGCCCATGGGCCTCGACGAGCTGTGTACCTACAAATACGTCGTCCGCGGCAGCGGACAGATCCGGTAAGGAGGGACGCCTGATGGCAAAGTATGAGGCCGGTTTCATCGGCGCCGGCAATATGGGCGGCGCGCTTGCGCTCGCCGCGGCGAAAAAGACCGGCGGCGACCGCATCGCCGTGGCGTGCTCCACGCGGGAGCGCTCCGAGGCCGCCGCGCAGCGGCTCGGCTGCACGGCGGAAACGCCGCAGCGCATCCTCTCGGACAGCCGCTTCGTCTTTCTCGGCGTCAAGCCGCAGATGGTCGTCGGCGTGGTCGAGAGCCTCAAGGCAGACATTCTGGCCTCCGAGGGCATCTTCGTCTCCATGCTCGCGGGCGTGAGTCTCGAGAAGCTCGCGCTGCTGCTCGGCGCGGACAAGAAGATCATCCGCATCATGCCGAATACGCCCTGCGCCGTGGGGCAGGGGCTGATCCTTTACGCGGCGAACGGCCGCGTGAGCGAGGACGAGCTGTGCGCCTTCCGCGAGCTGATGGCGCCCGCCGGAGCGCTCGACGAGCTGAACGAGCACCTGATCGACGCGGCGAGCGCCGTCTCCAGCTGCGGCCCCGCCTACGCCTATCTGTTTATCGAGGCACTGGCGGACGGCGGCGTGAAGAACGGCCTGCCCCGCGCCAAGGCACAGCGCTATGCCGCGCAGATGCTGCTCGGCAGCGCCGAAATGGTGCTCCGCACCGGCCGGCACCCGGGACAGCTCAAGGACGAGGTGTGCAGCCCCGGCGGCAGCACCATCGCGGGCGTCGCCGCGCTGGAGCGCAGCGGCTTCCGCAGCGCGTGCATCGAGGCGGTGGACGCCGCCGTGGAAAAAACCAAACAGCTCGGATAAGGAAAGCTAAGCGGCGGTCCGTGAGGACCGCCGCTTACTGTCGAAAAAGTGGCAAAACCACTTTTTCGAGAAGGCTTCGCTGCGTTCTGCGCCTCGGTTGTCCGCTGTCAGCGGACAATTCGACGCTCACTCCGCGCAAGGTGTTTTCTGCCGCGCACAGGTCGCGGCAGAAAACGAATCATCCTGCTTTCGCGTCTGCGGACGCGAAACTCTGCGAGGCATTTTTCTGCTTGACAACCGGACCGCTCCATGTTACTATATCGGTAGCCGATATATCGGAAGCCGATAAAAACGGGGAGGGGAAGCGTATGAGCACCGCCGCGCTGACCGAAGCGGTCTTTTATATCCTGCTCTCGCTCGACGCGCCGCTGCACGGCTACGGCATCATGCAGAACGTCGAGCGCCTGAGCGGCGGGCGCGTGCGCCTTGCCGCCGGAACGCTCTACGGCGCGCTCACCACGCTCACCGAGCGTGGCTGGATCGAGGCCGTGGGCGAGGACGAGGGCCGCAGGAAGGAATACCGCATCACCCCCGAGGGACGCGCCGCCGTGCGCGTGGAGCTTGCCCGATTGCAGGAGCTGACCGCCAACGGCGAGGCGCTGACAAGGGACTGGGCGTGACGGAGATGAGGGATGACCCGGATACGAAGCGGGGACGGACCTATCTCGCGGGTGTGGAAGAGCTGGGTGTGACCTGCTTGGGATGCTTTTGGCATCGTGCGTTCTTCCGCTGGGAGGACGACGGTAGACCGGTGGAAATGTTTTCCGACCTCGCGTCGCAGGCATTGGAGGCGAAGTGCGTGCGCATCGCGCAGCTGGCCGCGGCGGTGTGGTGTGCGGTCAATGCCGCGCTGCTGTTTTTCCGGGCGTGGCTTGATCTCGACGCGGCGAGGGGCTTCGACGAGCTCTATGCCGACCTGATCGCCGCAGGCGCGCCGAGCATTGCGGAGGCGTGGGCGCCGAGGATCGCGATGTACGCCGCGTTTGGCCTTTTGTGGCTCGGACTTACCGTGTGGGGTGTGCGCGGCGGTGCGCACGCACCGGAAATGGCGCGGGCTCAAAGACGAACAGCTCGTTCACGAATAGACCCGCCGGGAAAGGAGACGACGATGAACGATGTGAAAAAGACCTGGTGCGGACCGGTCTATACGCTCGATCCGGAAAAAAATGGAGCGGCAGTTCAACCGCCTCTCCGCCGAGGGCTGGCAGCTCGAGGGCACGGGCTGGCTTTCCTTCCGCTATCGTCGTGGAGCGCCGAATGAGTACCGCTACCGTGTGCAGTACCTCTACGAGTCCCGCGACGGTCAGAGGGACGACTATGTGCGCGGCTCCCGCGAGCTGCGTTTCTTTATGCGATTTTTACAGGATAAGCATGAGAGAATGTCGGGGCGCGAACGGCAAAAACGGGTTGCCTTTTCGGGGGAAAAGACTATAATAAACTATCAGTGCGCTACAAGTGTAGTGCATTCTGCATAAAAGAAAGGACGCCGCGCCCATGTACGCTTTGCTCAATGTTGCCTTTGCCCTGCTCGCGGGACTGCTGATGACCCGCATCTTCTCCCGCTGGCGTCTGCCCGACGTGACCGCCTTTCTGGTCGCGGGCGTGCTGATCGGACCGTTCTGCCTCGGCAGGCTCGGCCTCGTGGGCGTCGGCTTCCCGGATTATGAGAGCGTCGCCGCGCTCGGCGCCCTCTCCGATGTGGCGATGGGCTTCATCGCCTTCGCCATCGGCAACGAGTTCCGGCTGGAGGACCTGCGCAAGACGGGCCGTCAGGCCTTCATCATCGGCATCGTGCAGGCGCTCGTCGCCACCGCGCTGGTGGATCTCGCCCTGCTCGGCTTCCATTTCCTGCGCCCTGACATCCTTTCCGCGCCGGCCGCCATCACGCTCGGCGCGATCGCCGCGGCGACGGCCCCCGCCGCCACGCTGATGGTCGTGCGCCAGTACAAGGCCAAGGGCCCGCTCACGAGCCTGCTGCTGCCCATCGTCGCGCTGGACGACGCGGTGGGCCTGGTGGTGTTCGCAGTCAGCTTCGGCATCGCCAAGGCGATGATCAGCGGCGCGCTGAGCATCGTTTCCGTGCTCGTCAACCCGCTCATCGAGATCGTGCTCTCCCTGCTGCTCGGAATGCTCGCGGGAGCGGCCCTCACGCGGCTCGAGGCCATGTTCCACTCCAACCGCAACCGAATGTCCATGACCATCGCGTTCGTGTTCCTCACGGTCGCGCTCGCGGCGCTGGAGTGGCGCGTCGGCGAGGTCGTCATCGGCTTCTCGCCGCTGCTCGTGTGCATGATGCTCGGCACGGTGTTCTGCAACATCTGCCCGCTCTCCGAGGATCTGATGGACCGCGCGGACGACTGGTCGGCCCCGCTGCTGGCGGTGTTCTTCGTCATCAGCGGCGCAGAGCTGCGGCTGGAGGTGTTCGGCGAGCTGACGATGGTGCTCATCGGCGTCATTTATATCATCTTCCGCAGCGCGGGCAAATACTTTGGCGCGCACTTCTCCGCCAAGGCGGTCGGCTGCGATGAAAAGACGGTCAAATACCTCGGCATCACGCTGCTGCCGCAGGCGGGCGTGGCGCTGGGTATGTGCGTGAGCGCACAGGCGCTGGGCGCGGCGGACGGACTGCTCGTGCGAAACATCGTGCTGTTCTCCGTGCTGATCTATGAGCTGGTCGGCCCGCTGCTGACCAAGGAGGCGCTGACCGCCGCGGGCGAGATCACCGCCAAGCCCAGGGAGGTGCTCGAGCGCCGCGCCAAAGCGCTCGCCGAAGCGGAGCCGAAGGAGTTCCTCGAGGAGCGCGAGGCAAAGAAGCATAAAAAACAGGATTTATGAGAAAAAAGAGACGAAAGCCGTGGCTTTCGTCTCTTTTTCCGTTCAGTCAAATTCCAAAGCGCTCTCGCCCTGCGGCAGCACCTCGCCGACGATGGCGCTCCACGGCGCGAAGGCGTGGAGCTTTTCGAGCAGCTCCTCCGCGTCCGCGCGGGGAAGCGACACGAGCAGTCCGCCCGAGGTCTGCGGGTCGGCGGCCAGGTCGAGCCTCGCGCGCTGTGCGCCGTCGAGCACGCGCAGGTGCGGCTTCACATAGTCGCGGTTGCGGTACGCGCCGCCCGGCACGATGCCCATGTCCGCCAGCTCCTCCGCCTGCGGCAGCAGCGGCAGCGCCGCGCCGTACAGCCGGACGGTGACGCCCGAGCCGCTTGCCATCTCGTAGCTGTGCCCGAGCAGACCGAAGCCGGTCACGTCGGTGCAGGCGTGGACGTTTTCGACCTCGCGCACGGCCTGCGCGGCCTTCGCGTTAAGCGCCGCCATGCTCGCATACGCCGCGTCGCGGGCGCTGTCGTCCGCAAGAGCGGCCTTGAGCGCGGTGGTGATGACGCCGACGCCGAGCGCCTTGGTCAGCACGAGCACGTCGCCCGGCTGCGCGCCGATGTTCTTGAGGATGTGCTGCGGGTGAACGAAGCCGGTGACGCACAGACCGTATTTCGGCTCGTCGTCCTGAATGGTGTGTCCGCCGGCGATGACGCAGCCGGCCTCCACGGCCTTGTCGTGCCCGCCCTCCAAAATGGCGCGGACGGTATCGAGCGGAAGGCAGCTCGGCACGCAGAGCAGATTCATCGCCAGCTTCGGCACGCCGCCCATGGCGTACACGTCGGAGAGCGCGTTCGCTGCGGCGATCTGACCGAAGAGGTAGGGATCGTCCACGATGGGCGTGAAGAAGTCCACCGTTTCGATCACGGCCACGTCGTCCGACACGCTGTAAACACAGGCATCGTCGCTGCTGTCGTAGCCCACCAGCAGCCGCGGGTCAAACACATTAGGCAGACCCTCTAAAATTTTCGACAGGGCGCCCGGCCCCAGCTTTGCCGCTCAACCGGCGGCGGAGGTCATTTGCGTGAGCCGAAGCTCGCGGTTCTGATCCATTGCCGTCTGCCTCCTTTCTGTGGTGAAATGGTAAAGTTACACGGACGCCTTGGCCTGCTTGCGCACCAGCTCGGCAAAGGTGCGGGCGGGGGAGCTCATGGAGCTTTTCCGGCGTCGGGCCATGTAGATGCTGCGCCGCACGGGCGTTTCGTCCAGCTCGAATTGTAAGAGCTGTCCCGCCGCGACGGTCTCCTGCACCGCGAGTGCGGAGAGGATGGATACGCCCGTGCCCTCCGCGACCAGCCGCTGCAGCACGGTGGGGTCGGAGACGTAGGCCACGGTGTGGATGACCTGCGGGTCAAGGCGGATCTCGCTGAGATAGTTGTCGATGACCTTCTGCGTGCCGCTCCCGCGCTCGCGGAAGAGGAACGGCTCGCGGAACAGCTCGCGCCCGAGCACGCCCTGCGTTTTCAGCGCCGCGAAGCGCGGCGTGTTCGGCGTGATGAGCACCAGACGGTCCTCGGCGATCGGCTCGTAAATGAGGTCCTGCCGGTCGTCGGCGCTGCCGACGAAGCCGAGGTGGATGTCGCCGTTGAGCAGCATCTGCTGCACCGCGGCGCTGTCACCGCAGAGGAGCGTGCAGCGGCAGGCGGGATTCTCCCGGGCGAAGCGCGCCATGTAGCCCGGCAAAAGGCTCTGCGCCGGCACGGTGGAGGCGCCGAGCGTCAGCTCGAGCGCGCTGTCGACCGCGACGTCGAGCAGCAGAGCGCTGCATCGGCCGAGGATGTCCTGCGCGTAGCGGTAGACGCGCTTGCCCTCAAGCGTGAGCGTCAGCCGCCGCTTGGACTCGCGGTGGAAGAGCTTGAGATGCAGCAGCTCCTCCAGCGCGCGGACGTTGTCGCTCACCGTGGACTGGGCAAGGTAGAGCTTTTCCGCGGCGGCGGTGAAGCTGCCGGCGTCCACGACGGCGGAAAAGATCTCAAGCTGACGGAGATTCAGACGTTCCATCGCACGGCCTCCTTCTGTGGCTTTCTAAATGTTATTGTAGAGAGCGCGGCGTGGTTTGTCAAATGCTTTCACGGAAAATTCGGCGTTTTCCATCGGAAAAAACGATGAAAAATGCCGGACGGCCGGAAAAAGCCGTTTTCAAACCGTGTGCGGTGTGCTATGATGGTCGGGAAACAACGGACGGGAGGAGTGCGCATGATCTATCTTGACAACGCCGCGACCACGCTTCGCAAGCCGCCGCAGGTCATCGACGCGGTGGCGCGCGCGATGGGGAGCTTCGGCAACAGTGCCCGCGGCACGCACGAGGGCGCGCTGACCGCCTCGCGCACGATCTACGACACGCGCTGCAAGCTTGCGGCGCTCTTCGGCTGCCCGCGGCCCGACCATGTGGTCTTCACCGCCAACTCGACCGAGGCGCTGAACATCACCATCAACGGGCTTGTCCGCCCGGGCGACCATGTGCTCTCCACCGATCTGGAGCACAACTCCGTGCTCCGTCCGCTCTACCGCCTGCGCGACGAGCGCGGCGTGGCGCTGGACTTCGTGCCCGCAGACCGGCAGGGGCGCATCGACTACGCGGACCTTGAGCGCCTGCTCCGTCCCGAGACCCGCGCCATCGTCTGCACCCACGCCTCGAACCTGACGGGCGACGCGGTGGACCTTGCCCGCGTGGGCGCGCTTGCGCACGCGCACGGCGTGCTGCTTGTGGTGGACGCCTCGCAGAGCGCGGGCGTGCTGCCCATCGACATGGAGCGGATGCACATCGACGTGCTCTGCTTCACGGGCCACAAATCGCTCATGGGGCCGCAGGGAACGGGCGGGCTGTGCCTGCGCGGCGACCCGGACATCCTGCCGTGGAAGGTCGGCGGGACGGGCGTGCAGACCTTCTCCGAGCGCCAGCCCGAGCAGCTGCCCGTGCGGCTCGAGGCGGGAACGCTCAACGGCCACGGCATCGCCGGACTGGACGCGGCGCTGGACTTCATCGCGGTGACCGGCATGGAGACCATCCGTGCGCACGAGACGGCGCTCATGCGCCGCTTCTATGAGGGCGTGCGGGACATCCCCGGCGTGACCGTCTACGGCGACTTCACGCACGAGCGCACGGCGGTCGTCGCGCTGAACATCGCGGACCTGGACTCCGGCGAGGTCGCCGACGCGCTCGCGGAGGACTACGGCATCGCCGCGCGCTCGGGCGCGCACTGCGCGCCGCGGCTGCACCGTGCGCTCGGCACGGAGGGACAGGGCGCGGTGCGCTTCAGCTTCGGCTGGTACAACACCGAGGAGGAGACCGACGCGGCCATCCGCGCGGTGGAGGAGCTGGCGCGATGAGAGAGAGAAAGACGTGGCTGGTCGTGACCTTTCACACCACCGCCGCCGCCATCGGCATGGAGAAGCTCTGCGCGGCGCGCGGCCTTGCGGGGCGGCTCATTCCGGTGCCGCGCGCGCTGACCGCGGACTGCGGCATGGCATGGCGTGCCGAGATCGACAGGCGCGCCGCGCTCGAGGCGCTTGCCGCCGGCGAGGGGCTGGAGGTCGAGGGCTTTTACGAGCTGACGCTGTGAAAAAAGAACTATAGGAAACAGGACGGTAATATCATCGGAAAAACCGATGATATTACCGTTTTCTTCGGATAAATCCATTTGCCATTTTTTGACGGAGACTTTATACTGTGTTCATCAATATCTTTCTCAAAGAATAACGAGAGAGAAAGAACAAGGAGTGGAGAGAAAATGAAAAAGATCCATTGGGGCGTCGTCCTCGCGGGCGTGGCCGTCGGTCTTGCCGCCCTCATTCTCACGGCGATGGGCAACCCCGCCAACATGGGCTTCTGTATCGCCTGCTTCCTGCGCGACACCGCGGGCGCCTGCGGCCTGCACAGCGCCGCCAAGGTGCAGTACGTCCGTCCGGAGATCATCGGCCTCGTGCTCGGCGCGTTCCTCATGAGCGTGGCGGGCAAGGAGTTCAAGGCCCGCGCCGGCTCGTCGCCCGCGCTGCGCTTCGTCATCGGCGCGTTCGTTGTCATCGGCGCGCTCGCCTTCCTCGGCTGCCCGCTGCGTATGGTGCTCCGTCTCGGCGGCGGCGACCTGAACGCGCTCGTCGGTCTCATCGGCTTCTTTATCGGCATCCTCATCGGCATCGCCTGCCTCAAGCGCGGCTTCACGCTCAAGCGCTCCTACGAGGTCAGCGTCTCCGAGGGCAGCGTGCTGCCGACCGTGATGGCGGCGCTTTTGATCCTCGTGCTGACCGTGCCCACGCTGTTCAAGGCGTCCGAGGCCGGCCCCGGCTCCATGCACGCGCCGTTCTGGATCGCGCTGATCGTCGCGCTCGTGGTCGGCGCGCTGGCGCAGAAGAGCCGCCTTTGCATGGTCGGCGGTCTGCGCGACGCCGTGATGCTGGGGGACTTCCACCTGCTCTACGGCTTCGCGGCGATCTTTGTCGTCACGCTCGTCGGCAATCTTGCCATGAATAAGTTCAACCTCGGCTTCGCGCTTCAGCCCATCGCCCACAGCGCCCACGTCTGGAACCTGCTGGGCATGGTGCTCGTCGGCTGGGGCAGCGTGCTGCTCGGCGGCTGCCCGCTGCGTCAGCTCATCCTGGCGGCGCAGGGCAACGGCGACAGCGCCGTGACCGTGTTCGGCATGATCGTCGGCGCGGCTCTCGCGCACAACTTCGGCCTCGCCGGCAACCCCGACAGCAAGAACGAGGCCGGTCAGCTTGTGGTCGGCGGCATCTCCACTGCGGGCAAGGTCGCCGTGATCGTCGGCCTGGTCGTGCTGCTGGTGATCGCCATGTGGAATATGCCCAAAAAGGAGACAACGAAATGATCGACGCAAGAGGCTACTCCTGCCCCATGCCTGTGGTGATGGTGCAGAACGAGGTCAAGAAGAACGCGCCCGACACGCTCGAGGTGCTGGTGGACAGCCAGACCTGCGTGGAGAACGTGACCCGCTTCGGCGAGAAGCAGGGCTACACTGTGTCCTGCGCGAGTGAGGGCGGGGACTTCCGCCTGACGCTCAGAAAGTGAAAAAGGTGAGGGGAAGGTCAAGGACCTTCCCCTCGCTTTCTATTTTTCCTTCGGTGCGAGCATGGCGAGCAGCAGCCAGAGGTAGACGCCCGTGATGCAGCAGGCGACGGAGAAAAACGCCGTCACCGCGTAGCAGAGCAGCGCCGCGCCCGCGACCGCGCAGCGGTCGCTTTCCGCATGGCGGTACGCGCGCCAAAGCGCGAGCGCAAGCAGCGCGAGGAACGCGAGCAGCGCCAACGCGCCCTGATCGACGAGGACGCCGAGGTATTCGTTGTGCGCGCTCGTGACGGCGAAGTAGGTGGTCTCGCCGCCGCGCTGCCAGTAGAACGGCGGGACATCGCGCAGGTACAGCGTCCCGCAGCCGCCGCCGAGCAGCGGGCGCTCCGCGATGAGCGGCAGGAGGGAGCGCCAGATCAGGAGCCGCGATGAGCCGAAGGTCAGATCGACCTCGCCGTGCAGCAGCTGGTGCAGCTCGGAGAGCGTGCCGCCGTCGCCGGGAAAGAACCAGATAAGGGCAAACGCCGCCGCGGTGAGCAGAAGCGTCAGCGCCCACATCGCCCGCCGCCGTCGCGGGAACAGCAGCGGCAGCCCGAGCACCGCCGTGACCGCGAGACCGAGCAGCGCGGCGGCGACGCGCAGCTGCCAGAGCGTCCACACCGTCAGCGCGAGCGGCGCGAGCAGCCATTTGGACCAGCCGCGCACGAGCGCCGCCGCCATCGCCGCGGTGCAGAGCGCGAGGAGGAAGGCGGTGAAGTCGATGTTGCCGGCGGCGCCGGCGTAGAAGCCGGAGTAGGCGACGTCGCCGTCAAAGTAGTTCAGCCCCGCGGGGTAGAGCCAAAGGGGATTCCGCCCCGTGAGCTGAACGAGCACGAGAAGATCGCACAGCGCGGCGGAGGCCGCCGCGGCATAGAGCAGCCGGCGGTCGGGCCGCAGGTGCCGCGCGAGGAGCAGAAAGACGGCAATGTAGAGCGCGGCGGTCAGAAGTCCGTCCCGGCGCGTGCCGCCGAGCAGCACCGCCGTGCCGTAGGGCGAGAGTGCCGCGCTGAGCGCGGTGAGCGCGAGATAGGCGAGCGCGGCAAGGCACATCGGCTCGCGCCAGCGGACAGCCCTCCACGCGCCGAGCGCCGTCATCGCGAGGACGTAGCCCAGCGAGAGCAGCAGGAAGGCGCGGTATTTGCCCTCCATCATGCGCTCGTAGCCGCCGAGGGGAAGAAAGAGCGCGTAGACCGTGAGCAGGGCAAGGGCATAGAGATAGGAAATGCGTCTGCACAGCGCCATGATGTCCGACCTCCTTCCAAGCATATTCTTCAGTATAAAATTTTGGGAACTTTTTGTCAATTTTTTGCGTCTAAGCTATCAAACGCTTGACATAATACGTCCCGGTTCGGTACAATAAGATAATAAAGAGAAGATAAGGAGGGCTTTTCCATGGAAGGTCGTCGTGTGAATCACAGTGCGCCGAAGCGCAATCCGCTGTATGTGATGTTTTTATGCCTGGTCGCAGCGGTGTTTGTGCTGCTGATCGTGGTGATCGTGCTGGGCGCGAAGCTCGGCGCGGCGCAGAAGGCGGCGAAGGGCGCCGAGACGCAGATCGAGGAGCTGCAGGAGCAGGTCAAGAAGCTGGAGGAAGAAAAGGATGCCGCGAATGAGCCGGACGAAAAGCTCCCCGGCGAGGATACGCCCGCGGTCGATCCGAACGAGACGAAGGAGCCGGATACGAGCGTGAGCGACAGCAAGAGGAAGGTCGGCTGGCTGGACCTCACGGGTCACAGCGAGGTCACGGTGCTGCCCGAGAAGGTGTTCAATGAGTATGCGTCCTACTACACCACCGCCGGTGTGAATCTGCGCAGCGGCCCGAGCACGAGCTACGGCAAGGTCCAGCTCGTCGACCGGGGCACAAAGGTCAAGGCCGCGGCGAAGAAGGGCAACTGGACCTTCGTTTCCGTCGGCAGCAAGTTCGGCTGGATCAGCTCGGATTATCTTTCCGCCAAGCCGCCGGTCGAGGTGACCTCCGGCAGCCTGAGCCGCACCTGAGGAGAATAGGAAAAAAGCGTTCCGCGATGCGGAACGCTTTTTTGCGTCAGTCTCTGCCGCAGCCGCCCTTGCCGCTCAGTGAGCAGGAGGACTGAAAGCCGCAGGCGTTGCATTTGTTGTTCGGGTCGCGGGCGACCGTGCCGCCCAAAAAGGCGAGCGCCGCTTCCTCCGGCGTGCCGGAGAAGGTGGGGAAGAGCAGGATGCCCGCGGCGGCGGTCTCGAGCCGCTCGTCTCCGGGCAGCGCGCCGCAGACGAGCGCGTCCACGCCGTACGGCTCGAGCTGGGCGACCGCGGCAGCGGCGCCCTCGCCCGCGCGGGGGACGAAGAAGCGGCGGACGATGCGGCCGTGATCGTCCTCAAAAAACTGGAAGCCCTCGATGCCGGACAGGGTCTCGGCGGTCCGGTCGTTGGATACGGGAACGGCGATGCGCATGGCGGGAGTCCTCCTTTATCGTTTGAACTGCTCGGCGGCGCGGATGCAGCGCAGAAGATCGTCGAGCGTGTGGGTGTAGTCGATGTGGCTGCGGGCCTTGGCCTCGTCGCGCGGGACAGCCAGACGGTTGATGCTGAAAATGGCGCTGACGCCGGCGTCGTAGGCTCCGTAGGCGTCGTCGCCCACATCGCCGACGATGGCAAAAACGGGCACGCCCCGCGCGTGAGCGCGGCGCGCCACGCCGCCCACGACCTTGCCGTGGGTGCTCTGCGCGTCGATGCGGCCCTCACCGGTGATGACAAGGTCGGCGTCTGCGAGCAGGGCGTCGAAGCCGACCACGTCGAGCACGACCTCGATGCCGCGGCGCAGTTCCGCGCCCAGCAGAGCGACGCAGCCCGCGCCGAACGCGCCCGCCGCGCCGGCTCCGGGAAGCATGGCGACCGAGGCGTTCAGCTCGCGGCGGAAGGTCTCGTCCAACGCGCGGAGCTGACGGTCCAGCTCGCCCACGGCGGCCTCGTCCGCGCCCTTCTGCGGCGCGAAGATGTGTGCCGCGCCGCTATGGCCGTGCATGGGATTGGTGATGTCGCACATGGCGATCACGCGCACACCGTGAAGCCTTTCGCGCACGGCGGAGGCGTCGATGTGCGCGATGCGGTCGAGCGTCGCGCCGACGGGAACGAAGGCCCTGCCGCCCGCGTCCGTGAAGCGGACGCCCAATGCCGCGGCGCAGCCGCAGCCGCCGTCGTTCGTGGCGCTGCCGCCGAGACCGAGCACGATGCGCCGCGCGCCGCGCGCAAGCGCGTCGGCGATGAGCTGTCCGACGCCGTAGGTCGTGGTGACGCAGGGATTTTTGCGTCCGGCAACGAGCGGGAGTCCCGCTGCCGCAGCCATCTCGACGACTGCCGTGCCGTCCGGCAGCAGGCCGTAGGCCGCGTCGATCGGCTCGCCGTAGGGGTCCTGCACGCCGGAGACGAGCACGCGCTCGCCGCCGCAGGAATCGAGGAAGCAATCCACCGTCCCCTCGCCGCCGTCCGCCACGTTCAGCGCGCGGACCTCGCAGGCGGGGAAGAAGAGCGGGATACGCTCGCGCGCGATGGCGCAGATGTCGCGGCTCGGCAGCGAGCCCTTGAAGGAATCGGAGATCACGATGCACTTTTTCATGCCCTTTGCCTCCCGTGCGGGTGTTTTTCCTATAGTATATGCAAGCCGCGCGCAGGATGCAAGTCCTTTCCGCCGCAGCGGTAGGAGGAAGAAAACTGCATCTTGCCATATTGCACAAAATATAGCGATGAAATTGTGCGAATTTGCAGATGTTTACCTCTTGACTTTAAAGCTCTAAAGGAATATACTCCGAACATCAAATGAGTTTGCCCCACGGGGCGGACGGAAGGGAGATCCGCAATGCTGAGCCGCTATTCCTTTTTCATTTTCGCGTTCCGCTTTGCGGGCCGCTATTTCGGCACGCCCTCCCGGAGCCGTCGATGAGAAGAAAACGCGTTTGCAAAGGAATGTGAGCAAAGCGGTTTCGTCCGACGGGCGGGACCGCTCTTTAATTTGTTCAAATGAAAAGGAGAAGTACCATGAAAAAGAAACTGATCGCCATGCTGCTTTCCGCAGCGATGTGTCTCAGCCTCGCCGCCTGCGGCCAGAAGGCTGACACCCCCGATACCACCGATCCCGCCGAGCCGAGCGGCGACGCCGCGACCTACACCGTCGGCATCTGCCAGCTCGTGCAGCACGAGGCGCTTGACGCCGCGACGCAGGGCTTTATTGACGCGCTGAACGAGGCGCTGCCCGGTCAGGTCAAGATTGAGGAGAAGAACGCCTCCGGCGATTCCAACAGCTGCGCCACCATCGTCAACGGCTTTGTCTCCGAGGGCGTGGACCTCATCATGGCGAACGCGACCGCCGCGCTGCAGGCGGCGGCCTCCGCGACGAGCGACATCCCCGTTCTCGGCACCTCCATCACCGCCTACGGCGTGGCGCTGGACATTGACGACTTCTCCGGCACCGTCGGCGGCAACGTCTCCGGCACGAGCGATCTGGCCGACCTGAGCAAGCAGGCGGACATGATCACCGAGTGGTTCCCCGAGACGCAGAAGGTCGGTCTGCTGTTCTGCTCCGGCGAGCCGAACTCCCGTTACCAGATCGAGGAGGTCGCCAAGAACCTGTCCGCCAAAGGCATTGAGACCAAGGAATTTGCCTTCACCGACACCAACGACGTTTCCTCTGTTACGCAGGCTGCCTGCGACTGGGCCGATGTGATCTATGTTCCCACCGATAACACCGCCGCCTCCAACACCGAGGCGATCGCCAACGTCACCGTTCCCGCCAAGACCCCGGTCATCGCCGGTGAGGAGGGCATCTGCAAGGGCTGCGGTGTGGCGACCCTGTCCATCAGCTACTACGATCTCGGCATGACCACCGGCAAGATGGCCGCCAAGATCCTGACCGGCGAGGCGGATATCTCCACCATGCCCATCGAATTCACCACCGCAACGCCGAAGTACAACGCCTCCATGTGCGAGACGCTCGGCATCACTCCGCTGGAGGGCTACACCGCCATCGCGGAGTAAGCGGAATATCCCCGATGGGAGAGGGGCGCCGCCCCTCTCCCATAACGAAGTGTTTGGAGGAAAAGAACGATGAGTTTCCTGACGTCTCTGCTCAACGCGCTGCCCGGCGCAGTCGCCCAGGGTCTGATCTGGGGCATCATGGCGATCGGCGTATACATCACCTACCGCATCCTTGACGTGGCGGATCTGACGGTGGACGGCTCGCTCGCCACCGGCGGCGCGGTCTGCGTGATGCTCATTCGCGCGGGCGTGAGCCCGTGGCCGGCGCTTTTGTGCGCGATGCTCGCCGGTATGCTGGCGGGTCTTGTCACGGGCCTTTTTCACACGAAGTGCGGCATTCCCGCCATCCTTGCCGGTATCCTCACGCAGCTCTCGCTCTACTCGGTCAACCTGCGCATCATGGAGAGCAAGGCGAATCAGGCGGTCAGCGTGGATAAGTACGACCTGCTCGTTTCCCAGCGCTATGTGCGCACCTTCTCGCCCGTGGGCGAGCTGCTGACGAAAAATCCGCTGCCGCTGCTGCTGCTCTTCACCGCCGCGGTGATCGCGCTGCTCTACTGGTTCTTCGGCACGGAGAAGGGCTGCTCCATCCGCGCCACCGGCGCGAACCAGAACATGGCCCGCGCGCAGGGCATCGACACCAGCGCCAACGTGGTGCTCGGGCTGATGCTCTCCAACGGACTGGTCGCGCTCTCCGGCGCGCTGCTCGCCCAGTATCAGGGCTCGAGCGACGTGCAGATGGGCCGCGGCGCCATCGTCATCGGTCTTGCCGCCGTCATCATCGGCGAGGTGGTGTTCGGCAAGATCTTCATCAACTTCGGCCTTCGGCTCTTTGCCGTTTCCATTGGCGCGATCCTTTACTACATTGTGCTGCAGGCCGCGCTCCAGCTTGGTCTGAACACCAACGACCTCAAGCTCGTCACGGCGCTGATCGTGGCGGTGTTCCTCGCCATTCCGTACTGGAAGGGCAAGGCGTTCCACGGCAAGGCACAGAAGGGAGGCGCACACCATGCTTGAGCTCAAGAACATCTGCAAGACCTTCAACCCCGGCACCATCAACGCCAAATCGGCGCTCAACGACCTGAGCCTGACGCTCGCCGACGGCGATTTCGTCACCGTCATCGGCGGCAACGGCGCGGGCAAGTCCACGATGCTCAACGCCATCGCGGGCGTGTTTCCGGTGGACTCCGGCTCCATCCTCATCGACGGGCAGGACGTCACCAAGCTGCCCGAGCACAAGCGCGCCGCGCTGCTCGGGCGCGTGTTCCAGGACCCGATGATGGGCACCGCCCCGACCATGATGATCGAGGAGAATCTGGCGCTCGCCGCCCGGCGCGGGCAGCGCCGCGGCCTCAAGTGGGGCATCACGCCGCTTGAACGCGCGGACTACAAGGAGCTGCTTCGCACCCTCGACCTCGGTCTGGAGGACCGCCTGACAAGCAAGGTCGGCCTGCTCTCCGGCGGTCAGCGTCAGGCGCTGACGCTGCTGATGGCCTCGCTCAAGCAGCCGAAGCTGCTGCTGCTCGACGAGCACACCGCGGCGCTCGACCCCAAGACGGCCGCCAAGGTGCTCGCGCTCTCCGACCAGATCGTGCAGGAGAATCGGCTCACGACGCTGATGATCACGCACAACATGAAGGACGCCATCGCGCACGGCAACCGCCTCATCATGATGGACGCGGGCCGCGTGGTGGTGGACATCTCCGGCGAGGAAAAGAAAAAGCTGACCGTGCCCGACCTGCTCGCGCTCTTCTCCAGCGCCAGCGGCTCGACCGAGGCGAACGACAAGCTGCTGCTTTCCTGACGGCTTTCCGCTTCTTTTTTGTTGAAAAACAGGGTATGACCTGTTAAAATTACCGTTGGCCGGTGGTTTAGCCTCCCCCCGGTCAACGGTATTTTTCTGTCAAGCGAAGGGGAGAACGCAATGAACGGCATTCAGGTGAAAAACCTTGTCAAGACCTATACCACGCAGAGCACCGACATCATTCTCAACGGCGCGAAGCGCCCCTCGACGACGCGCACCGTGCTCCACGGCGTGTCGGCCGATTTTCCCGCGGGGAAGCTCACGGCGATCTTAGGGCGGAGCGGCTGCGGAAAGAGCACGCTGCTGCGGCTCATCGACGGAACGAAGGACGCACCCGACTCCGGCGAGATCGTGATGCCGGAGGGCTGGCGCTGCGCGCTGCTCTCGCCCGATCCCTATGTGATCACCTGGACGTCGGTGGAGCGCAACGTCGCGATGGCGGCGGGCGCGGGCCGCACGCCCGAGGAGCGGCTGGAGCTGGCGAAGAAGCTCGTGAAGCTCGTGCGGCTGGAGGATTACGCCGACATGACGCCCGTGGAGCTGTCCACCGGAATGCGCCAGCGGCTCGGGCTTGCCCGCGTGCTCGCCAGTCAGGCGCAGGTGCTGCTGATGGACGAGCCGTTCGCCTCGCTCGACTTCATCACGCGCGGCGAGCTGCAAGCGGAGCTGCTGGACATTCAGAAGGAGCTGCAAAAGACCATTCTGCTCGTGACGCATCAGCTTGACGAGGCGCTGCTGCTCGCGCAGCGGATCGTCGTGCTGCACGCGGACAGCTCGGTGCGTGTGTGGGAGCTGGAGCTGCCGTATCCGCGCGACCTGACGAGCCCGCAGCTCACCGCGCTGCGCGAGGAGATCACCGCCGAGTGCAGGAAGGACTAAAGAAAAACCGCTTGACCGAGATCGGCCAAGCGGTTTTTTTATGAAGGGAAGGGCGCTATACGCCCATGATGAGCGGCACGAGCAGCGCGGAGAAAAGACAGGCTGCCATGCCGGTCGTGAACGAGTAGGGCAGCGTCTCGGCGCTGCAGGAGCGCTCGACGATGGGCAGGCATACGTCCATCGCGCACGTTCCAGGCAGCGTGACGGCCTCGATGCAGCCGATCTTCGACGCGGCGAGCGGGAGGAGAATGATGCCGAGCGTTTCGCGCAGCACGTTGTGCAGGAACGACACCGCGCCCGCGACCGCGTGGCCCGCGCCGGAAATGACGCTCGGCGCGAGCGTGTACCAGCCGAAGCCCGCGCTGATGGCGAGTCCCTCCCGCAGCGTCATGGGGGAGAGGAACGAGTAGACCACGCCCGCGAGCAGTGAGCCGGCGACCATCGCCAGCGGCACGAGAACGATGCCGAGTCCCGCGCCGCGCAGCATGGCTTTGAGCTTGCCCTCCAGCCCCATGCCGAAGCCGACGAAGGCGAGCAGCAGGCACAGTCCGACGACGAGCCAGCTGCCGGACATGGTCTGAAAGGCGTCCGGATCGGTGACGCGCGGGACGACGAAATAGCCGAGCAGCATCCCCACCGCGACCATCGCGAAGATGATGAGCGAGGTTTTGGAGCCGGAGGCGTCCGCGTGTGCGGCAGCGGACGGCATCGCCGCCGTTTTCTCCGCGCCGCGGGGCAGGGCATTGCGGTCGATGTGCAGCGCACGGCGCACGGCGAACGCGCCGAGCATACTGAACGCCATCGTCAGCGCGGTGACGAGCAGCGCCTGCACGCCGATGACGCCGAGGTTGTCCGTCACCTCGCGGTTCGCGCCCATGCGCAGACCCATCACGAAAACGAGCGCGTAGACGCTGACGCTCAGCAGTGTATTGACAAAGCCGAGGCGGTCGGCGTAGCGGCGCAGGCGCGAGGCGAGCAGGTAGCAGGCGATCATGACCGACCAGTAGAGGGCGAGCGAGGCCATAGGAAGATCTTCCTTTCAAAAAAGAGGGCGGCGTTTTGCGCCGCCCTCCGTTTGCAGTATGTGGCTGTGCGGTCAGGCGAGGGTCTTGACCCACGCGCTGTATTTTTCGAGGTTCGCGTCGCGCTCCGCGGCGTCCGCGCCCTTGGTGAGGATATAGACCTTGATCTTCGGCTCCGTGCCGCTGGGCCGGACGACGATGTGCGAGCCGTCGGTCAGCTCAAAGCGCAGGACGTTCGAGCCGGAGAGCGGCATCGGCGTGACCGCGCCGGTCGCGGCGTCGCGCACCGTACCGTCGGCATAGTCCTTGTACTGCGCGACCGTTACGCCGCCGATCTCGACCGGAGGCTGCGCGCGCAGCGACTGCATGAGCGCCGCCATCTTCTCAAGACCGTCGAGGCCGGGCATGACGAGGTTGTGCGTCTTTTCGCCGTACCAGCCGTACTTTTCGTAGAGGGATCGCAGCGCGTCGAAGAGCGTCATGCCCTGCGCGTGGTACCATGCCGCCATCTCGGTGAGGAGCAGGGAGGCGGTGACGGCGTCCTTGTCGCGGACGTAGTGGCCGATCATGTAGCCGTAGCTCTCCTCATAGGAGAAGATAACGGTGTTTTTGCCCGCGCTCTCCAGCTCGTTCATCTTCTCCGCCATGAACTTGAAGCCGGTGAAGGTGTCGTAGCAGTCGAGGCCGTTGGCCTCGGCGACGGCGCGCGCCATCTCGGTCGTCACGATGGTCTTGAGCGCGGCGGGGTGCGCGGGCAGCTTGCCCGCGCGCTTCATCGCGCCGATGAGGTAGTCGAGCAGCAGCACGCCGGTCTGGTTGCCGGTGACGGGCTCGAACTCACCCGCCTTGTTGCGCACCATGATGCCCACGCGGTCGCTGTCGGGGTCGGTGCCGAGGATGAAGTCAACGTTCTTTTCCCTGGCGAGGTCGATCGCGAGGTAGAAGCCCTCGGGGTTTTCGGGGTTGGGGGAGACGACGGTGGGGAAATCGCCGTCAATGACCATCTGCTTCGGCTCGCAGTAGAGGTGCTTGATGCCGAGCCTTGTGAGCGCCTCGGGCACCAGCTTGTAGCCGCAGCCGTGGAACGGCGTGTAGACGAGACCGAAGTCGTCCGCGACCTTTTTCACGGTCTCATAGTCGTTGACCATGCCCATGACGTTCGCCATGAAGCGGCGGTCGCAGTCCTCGCCGAGCAGCTCGATCCTGCCCTCGGCCAAAGCCTGCTCGTAGTCCATCGACCGGACGCCTGTGAAAATGTCGATCCGCGTCAGCTCGTCGGCAATGGCCGCGGCGTGCTGCGGCGGCAGCTGCGCGCCGTCCGCCCAGTAGACCTTGTAGCCGTTGTACTCCTTGGGGTTGTGGCTGGCGGTGACGTTCACGCCCGCCTGACAGCCGTACTCGCGCACGGCAAAGGAAAGCTCAGGCGTGGGGCGCAGGGACTCAAAGAGCCGCACATGGATGCCGTTGGCTGCCATGACGCAGGCGGTCTCGCGGGCAAATTCGGCGGAGTGGTTGCGGCAGTCCATACACACGGCGATGCCCTTTTGCATCGCCTCCGTACCCTCGGCGCGGATGACGTTGGCAAAGCCCTGCGTCGCCCAGCGGATGACGTGGCGGTTCATGTTGTGCAGGCCCGTGTACATCGTGCCGCGCAGGCCTGCGGTGCCGAACTCGAGCGGGCCGTAGAAGCGAGCCTTGATCTCCTTGTCGTTGCCCTCGAGCGCCCTGAGCTCAGCGCGCTCGTCCTCGCTCAGCGCGGGGGAGGCGAGCCACTTTTCATATTCTTTGCGATAATCCATTACGATTCCTCCTCATTCCGGGTTGATTCCTCCACGGGCGCGAGAAGATTCTTCGCGTCCTCGAGCATGCTTTCGGGTACATACAGTCCGACGCCGCCGCTCGGCGTGCCAAACAGGACCTTGCCGAGCGTGCCGTCCTTTTCGTCGTACTTCTTCATCACGGGGATGCCGTAGGCGCGCAGCATTTCAACGGTCATGCCCGCGGCGTTGTCCTCCTCGGTCGAGTCGGCAAGAAAGGTGGGTTTTTCGGGCGTGCCGTCCGGCCCCTTGGGCCAGCGGTCGACGAGGTCGTGCTTTTCACGGCCCCAGCTCAGCTTGGGAAAGGACATGGGAATTCCTCCTTACTTATGATAGCGCGTGCCTGTGTCGATCTGGTACGCGCGGTAGAGCTGCTCGAGCAGCATTACCCGCGCCAGATGGTGCGGGAAGGTCATGGGCGACATGGAAAGGCGCAGGTCGGCGCGCTGCTTCACGCGCGGGTGCAGGCCGAAGCTGCCGCCGATGAGAAACGTCAGCTGCGAGGCGCCCGCGGAGGCGAGCTGCGCCAGCTTTTTCGAGAGGGCTTCGCTGCTCAGCTCCGTGCCCTCGATGCACAGGGCGATGACCGCGCCGCCCTTGGGGAGCTTTTCCTCGATGAGCGCGGCCTCCCTGGCGAGCGCCTGCTCGATCTCGGCGGGGGCAGGCGACTCGGGGAGCTTCTGCTCCGGCAGCTCCACGATCTCCAGCTTGCAGTGGCGTTGGAGACGTTTTTGATACTCCGCGACGGCTGCCGCGTAGAATGCTTCCTTCAGTTTGCCGACGCAAAGGACGGTGACCTTCTGCATAGATGTACCTCGCTCATGGTATCGCGCGGCGCGACGCCGAGCCGCACGGAAAGTCCCGCGGACTGCAGCGCGCGGGCGACGGCGTACTCTGCCAGCTCGGGCGTGTTGTTCTCCTTGGAAAGGTGCGCGAGCAGGATGTCGCGCGTGCCGCTTTGCACGGCAAGCCGCGCAAATTCCGCCGCCGCGTCGTTGGACAGATGCCCCCCGTCGCCGAGGATGCGGCGCTTGAGGAAATAGGGGTAGGGGCCGTATTGCAGCGTTTCCACGTCGTGATTGGCTTCGAGCAGGAGCGTATCCACGCCTGCGAGCGATTCGCGCGCCGCGTCGGTGACGAAGCCGGTGTCGGTCAGGATGCCGAGCGAGCCGTCGGGAGCGTCGACGCGGTAGCCGACGGGATCCACGGCGTCGTGCGAGGTGGAGAACGAGCGCACGGTGCAGCCCGCGAATTCAAGCGTGTCGCCCGCGGTGAAGGCGACGACGGGACAGGTGAGGATATGGGATACGCCGCGCGTGACATAGACCGGGGCAGCGCTTTTTTTGCTGAGTGTGGCGAGGCCGCCGACGTGGTCGGCGTGCTCGTGCGTGATGAATACGGCGGTCAGGTCGCCGAGCGTCCGCCCCAGCGCGCGGAGGGACTGCTCGATGCGGCGGCAGGAGATGCCCGCGTCGATGAGCAGCAGCGTGTCGCCCGCGCACACGAGCGAGCAGTTGCCGCTCGAACCGCTGGCAAGCGTGTAAAATTCCATGGAAAACGGTCCTTTATCTGATCTACTCCCAAGAATACCACAGCGCAGGGGAATAGTCAAAAGAAAAAATCGTGCAAGTTGCACATATCCTGTGTAAAGACGCCGCAAATTTTTTACATATTATTTCTTAACAACTTCTTTACAACAACATCGTTTTTCGGTATACTAAAAATAACAAAACGGAATGAGCTGTTGACTAAATTTTGGAAAGGGGGCGGGGCCGTTATGATGGAACCACAGGATAAGTACCGGGAAGTCGAATCCGCGCTGGAGAAATTCTGGGGCGACGAGGATCTGCTGGTCGGCAAAGGAAAGAGTACGCCAGCGCAGATCGCGCTGCGTTTCCGCAATGCGATGGTCCTGCTGGCGGCGATATTGTTCCTGCTGTCCTTTGCCTCCAACCGCTACCCGATCCTCCGCGCGGTGGGCTATCTCTTCGGCGCCATCGCCTACATTTGCGAGATCATGGTGTTGACGGACTGCTTCAAGGTCAAGATCCCGCACAACGAGCTGTTCATGCCCTACTGCTTCGGCCCGCTCTACCTCATTATGGGTGTGGGCTATCTGGTGGGCTGAGACGATTCTTCATTAAAAAAAGCACCGACGAAGGTCGGTGCTTTTCCTTTTATAGTTCAGCCGATCTGGCGGATGGGCGGCTCGTCGTTCTCCTCCACGCAGTCGATCTTCGCGCCGAGGGCGCGGAGCTTGCCGATGATGTCCTCATACCCGCGCTCGATATACTGCACGTTTGTGATCTCGCTCACGCCGTCCGCGGCGAGCGCGGCGATGAGCATAGCGGCTCCCGCGCGCAGGTCGTAGGCTTGAATGTTGGCGGGGGTGAGCCTTTCCACGCCCTCGACGATGGCGGTGCGGCCCTCGACGCGGATCTGCGCGCCCATGCGCGTGAGCTCGCCGACGTAGCGGTAGCGGCTGTCCCACACGCCCTCGGTGACGGTGCTGGTGCCGCTCGCCAGCGCGAGCACGGTGGTGATCTGCGGCTGCATATCCGTCGGGAAGCCGGGGTAGGGCAGCGTTTTGACGTTGGCGTGGCGCAGCTCGCCGCTGCGGCGGACGATCAGATCGTCATCCTGCTCCTCGACCTCCACGCCCATCTCCTGCAGCTTTGCGGTGATGCAGTCCATGTGCTTAGGGATGATGCCGCGCACGCGGATCTGTCCGCCCGTGGCGGCAACGGCCGCCATGTAGGTGCCTGCCTCGATCTGGTCGGGGATGATGGCGTAGGCGCCGCCGTGCAGCCGCTCCACGCCCGCGACGCGGATGGTGTCGGTGCCGGCGCCCTTGACGTCCGCGCCCATGGAGTTGAGGAAGTTGGCGAGATCGACGATGTGCGGCTCCTTCGCCGCATTTTCGATGACGGTCGTGCCGTCCGCCAGAGCTGCGGCCATCATGATGTTCATGGTCGCGCCGACGGAGACCACGTCGAGATAGATGTTCGCGCCCCTCATGCGCCCGCCCTCGGCGGCGGCGCAGATGTAGTCGCCCTCGCGCACGGTCGCACCCATGGCGGCAAAGCCCTTGACGTGCTGGTCGATGGGGCGGGTGCCGCCGAAGTTGCAGCCGCCGGGCATGGAGACCTCGGCCTCGCCGAAGCGGCCAAGCAGTGCGCCGATGAAATAGTAGCTCGCGCGCAGCTTGTGCGCCAGCTCCTGCGGGGCGCGGGTGGTGACGATGTGGCGGCAGTCAAGCTCCACGTCGCTGCGGTTGAGCACGCGGACCTTCGCACCGAGCTGCTCCAAGATCTTCAGCAGCACGGTCACATCGCTGATCTGGGGGATATTCTCGATGCGGCACACGCCGTCCACCAGAAGGGCGGCGGGCAGGATAGCAACAGCGGCGTTTTTCGCGCCGCTGATATGGACTTCGCCGAAGAGCGGAGAGCCGCCCTGAACGATATACTTGGTCATGAGGACACCTCATTGCTTCAATATTTCACAGGAAGAAAAGCGGCCGTGCGGCGCGGGCGCGATGCGCTCCGGATGCCATACGCCGATAGTATTCACATAATACAGCTACAGTATACCAGAAAATCCGGAAAAAGCAATCCCTTTTCTTTTTGATTTATCTTGCAGAACAAACGCATTTTTATGCCGAAACGCGGGAGACCTCGCCGGAAACGATGTTGACATAATAACTGTAAACGTCGGTGTCCACGCGCAGCACGGGCACGAGCTGGAGCGGCGCGGAGGTCGTGCTCTGCACCAGGTAGCCTGCGGAGAGCCAGGTGATCCCGGTACACACCGCGCCGGAGGCGTTGCGGTAGTCGAGAAAGCGGACCAGCGCGGTCACGGCGTCGAGCGCCGTTTCGCCGCTCTCGCTCGTGTCGATGGGCGGGAGAAAGGTGCCGGTGACCGTGGTGAGGGTGCTGCCGGAGAAGGTGAAGATGAGCGAGGCGTTGCAGACCTCCAGCTCGCCGACGAAGCGCGAGGCGGTGATGACCGTGCGCGCGCCGTCGCTGAGGACATCAAAGGTGCGGTAGCCGAGGGGGACGCAGAGGTCGGCGCAGAATTCCGCGGGATCGTCCACCGCGCGGCTGACGGCGGCCTCCAGCGCGCCGCCGGAGCGGATGAGGCAGGAGCCGCTGTTGAGTCCGTCGGAGCTGTAGTAGCGGTAGATGCCGCCGCCGGAGTCGATGGAGGTGACGGAGCCGATGATGCCCTCGGCAAGCGCCTGCTCGGCAGCGAGGTCGCGCGCGGGCTGAACGCTCAGCACCGTGTCGGGCAGACCGTCGAGCAGCGCGCTGTCGAAGGCGATGCCGTCGGCGTTAAGGAGCGCGGTGAGCTGCGCGACGGAGCGCTCGTGGGAGGCGTTCTCCTCCGCGCGGCGGGAGAACAGGAGGACGAGCAGGAAGGCGTTGGCGAGCAGCAGAATGAGAATGACGATGTTCTTGAGCCGTGCGGTATTCATGGCGTCCTCCTTTCCGAAAGAGATCAGTCGGCGATCCAGCTCGCGCCGACGCTTTCGCCGTAGGAATCGATGTAGGCGACGGTCAGCTCGCAGCCGGGGTAGCGCTGCGCGATGGCGCGCGAGAGCGCGAGCGGCAGCAGCAGGGAATCGCGCTCGGTGAGCGTATAGCGCCGCAGGCGCAGGGAGAAAGCGGTGATGCTCTGCCCCTCGATGCGGACCTCGGCAGCGTGGGAGCCGTCGGAAAAGCGGATGGGCGTGCCGCCGGCCATATAGTCGAAGAAAACAGTCGCGCCGTCGTCGTCGGACTCGATGCCGCTGAGGAAAAGCGCGGCATCGCCGATGCGGCCCTGTGTGAGCGCGCCGATCAGACCGCGCGCGGCGGCGCAGAGCTCGGCGCGGGAGATGTGCGCGGCGTCCGCCGCGGCGACGGCAAAGAGGGAGCCGTCCGCTGCCGCTCCGCCGCTGTAGGAGAGCATACCGTCCGGATGAAGGTAGAGCTTGCGCTGGCCCTCGATGACGACCTCCGTGCCGGAGGATTCGACGTAGCGGTCCTTGGTGTGAGGGTTGAACTCGGCGCGGCGCAGCAGCTCCTCCGAGGGGTAATCGCTCAGGGCGTTCGCGGCGGAAAGCTCACGGCGCGCGCTCACGCTGTCGAATACGAGCGTGTAGGGCGAAAGAGAGGTGTATCCCTCGCCGAGCGAGCGGGCAAAGTCGGCGTTGCCGCCGTCCTGCGATTCAAGGTAATCCCTGACTGACGCGGCGCTCACCGCGGTCGAAAAGCGGTAGACGCCCTGCTTCGTGTCCTGCAGGTACAGCGTGGCGGTGTCCTCGCCGTCAAGGCCCAGAAGGCAGCGGCGCACGTCGAGCTGCCGCGCGGTGGGGGACTGCACGCCCAGCCGCGCCGAGAGGACCTCAAGCGGCAGGTCGCAGGCGAAGGCGAAGTAAAGACCGGAGCCGTCCAGCGCCGAGAGGAAGGTGTTCTCAGAAACGGACGAGATGCCGCGGGCCGAACCGATGGCCTCGCCGAGAAACGAGCCGACGGTCTCAAAGGCGTCATCCGCGGTCGTCAGCGCGTCCAGCCCGCTGCGGATGAAGTCGTTGCTCTGCACGATGCGCACCGGCACCGCGAGCGCGGCGAGGGAGTCCGGCTCCTCCGCGGCGGAGGTCTGCCGGTCGGTGAACCAGCCGCGCACGGTCGAGGCGATCGTCGTATCGCCCGTGTCGCCGAACAGCGGCGTCTGCACGAGCAGAAAAAGGAAGGAGAGCGAGAGCACGGCGATGGCGAGGTTTTGCAGCCGGTCGAGGAGCTTGGCTTTCTTATCCATTGCCGCCCTCCTGCGCGCCGCCCACCTCGCTCTGGCGGATGGGCAGCTCGAGCCGTACGGTCGTGCCGGGGCCCTCGCGGTCCACGAGGGAGAGGGTGCCGTTATGGCGCTGGACGATCTCCGTGGCGATGGACAGGCCGAGACCCGTGCCGCCGGATTCGCGCGAGCGCGCCTTATCGACGCGGTAGAAGCGCTCGAAGATGCGGCTGCGGTCGGCCTTCGGGATGCCGATGCCGTCGTCCGCGACCTCCATCCAGACCCTCTCGCCCACGGTGCCGGCGGTGACGCGGATGTGGCCGCCGTCGGGCGTGTACTTCACGGCGTTGCCGAGCACGTTGAGCATGACCTGCTCGATGCGCCCGCGGTCGCCCATGATCATGGGGAGATCATGGTAGTCGTGCGTCAGCTCGTGGCCGTGGCGGCGCGCCTCCAGCTCGATGGAGCGCAGCACGGAGTCGATGGCCGCGCCGAAGTCGAAGCGCGCCATGTTCATCTCGCTTCGCCCGCTGTCGAGCCGCGAGAGCGTGAGCAGGTCCTGCACGATGTGGGTCATGCGGTCGGACTCGTTGATGACGATGTCGAGGAAGCTGTTTTCCAGCTCGCGCGGCAGCTCGTCGCCCGCGTCGCGGATGGTCTCGGCGTAGGAGCGGATGTTCGTGAGCGGGGTGCGCAGCTCGTGGGAGACGTTCGCCACGAACTCGCGGCGGCGCTCCTCGGCCTTGCGCTGCTGCGTGACGTCATGGAGCACGACGAGCACGCCGCCGCGCTCTTCATCGGAAAAGGGCGCGAAGTACAGCTCGACCGTGCGCTCGCCGACCGTCAGCTCGGAGGCGACAAAATCGCTGCGCTGCATGGCCATCACCGTTTCAAAGGGGCACAGCGGCTCGAAGAGGTCGGCGTAGACGCACTCGTCCGCGCTGCGCTCCAAAAGCTCGCTCGCGGCGGGGTTGCAGTGGATGAGCGCGCCGTCGCGGTCGTAGGCGACCACGCCGTCGGTCATGTGGAGAAAGAGCGTGTCGAGCTTGTTGCGCTCGTCCTCCACCGCCTCGAGCGTGGAGTGCAGCACGCTTGCCATGTCGTTGAACGTGGTGGTGAGGATGCCGATCTCGTCGGTGGAGTCGACCTCGAGCTTTTCGCTGAAGTCGCCGCTTGCCACGCGCTCGGCGCCCTCGGTCAGCTTTTCGATGGGATTGATCATCGTTTTGCTCAGCAGGAAGCTCAGCAGCACGGAGATCAGAAGACCCACGAGCAGCGCCTGCAGAATGATGATGAGCAGCTCGCTGTTGAGGCTGGAGACCGTGCTGCGGTTGTCGCGGATGTAGATGATATAGCTGTTGTCGCCGCCGGAGATGGGGATGGCAACGTCCATGTAGCCGGCCGCGATGTCGCTCTCGTCGCCGACCTGTCCGTTGCGGGCGGTGAGGAGATTCGCGGTCTGCTCGAGCTTTTCGCCGCCGAGCTCGTCGCTCGCGGCGAGGCATTCGCCGCTCGCAGCGTCGAGAATGTAGTAGTTGCGGCTGCGCGAGTCGATGCCGAGCGTACCGGAATAGGTCTCGAGCATGGACTGCATGACCGCCACGCCGCCCTCCTGCGCGGCCTCGGCGCGCAGGGAGTTGACGAAGTCGGCGTTGCTCTCGCCGAAGGTCTCGCCCATCTGCGAGTAGAAGTCGTCAATGTAGAAGTTGGTCACGCTGGTCATCAGGAACGCGCCCACCACCGCCATGAGCGAGGTGATGAGCAGCAGCATGATGAGCACTAATTTCATGTGCAGCGAGCGGAACACGGCAAAGCCTCCCTTCTGCCCGGATGGGGAAGATCACAGCGTGGAATAATAGTAGCCCACGCCGCGGCGGGTGAGGATGTAGCGGGGCGAGGCGGGATCGTCCTCGATCTTCTCGCGCAGACGGCGGACGGTCACGTCCACGGTGCGCACATCGTCGCCGACGTAGCCGTAGTTCCATACCTGCTCCATCAGATCCACGCGGGAAAAGACCTTGTCGGGGTGGCTGGCGAGGAAGGTGAGCAGCTCGTACTCGCGCTGCGTCAGCTCGATGGGCTTACCGTTCTTGAAGACCTGAAAGCGGTCCGTATTGATCGTCAGGGCGCCGCCCGCGCTCATGCCGCTCTCGGCGGCTGCGCCGGAGACCATCGCCGTGCGGCGGATGTTCGCCTTCACGCGGGCCATCAGCTCGCGCATGGAAAAGGGCTTGGTGATGTAGTCGTCCGCGCCGATCTCCAGGCCGAGGATCTTGTCCTCCTCCTCCTCGCGGGCGGTGAGGATGATGACGGGCACGTTGTCGCCCTCGGCGCGCAGAGCGCGGCAGACGTCAAAGCCCATCATCTTCGGCATCATCACGTCGAGCAGGATGAGGTCGGGCTTCTTCTCGCGCGCGAGCGCGAGACCTGCCTCGCCGTCGTAGGCCTCGAGCGTGGCGTAGCCCTCGCGCTGGAGGTTGAAGCGGACGATGTCCACGATGTTCACCTCGTCCTCGACGATGAGGACGGTTTTTTTCGGCTCCATGCTCATTTCTCCTCCTTTTTGCGTGTGCGCAGGGCGTAGACCTTCAGCACGCCCGCGACCGTCTTGCCGTCGCGGAGGTCGCCGGAGAGGCAGCGGTCGAGCAGCGCATCGAAGGGGACGCGCTCGAAGCTGATGAACTCGTCCTCATCCGGGTGCTGGGAGCCGAAGGTCAGGCCCGTGGCCATGTAAAGGTGCAGTACCTCCGTGAAGCCGCCGGGGGAGGCGAGGATCTCGCCGAGGGGGGTGAGCGTCTCGCAGCTCGCGCCCGTTTCCTCGCTCAGCTCGCGCCGCGCGGCGGCGGCGGGGTCCTCCCCGCGCTCGAGCTTGCCGGCGGGGATCTCCTCGAGCACGGTCTGGAACGCATAGCGGTACTGCTTCACGGTCAGCACGTTGTCGTTCTCGTCGATGGCGACGACGGCGACGCCGCCCGGGTGGTCGATCACCTCGCGCGTGGTGAGATGGCCGTTGGGCAGACGCACGGTGTCCACGCGCAGGTCGACGATGCGCCCGTGGAAAATTTCCTGACGGCTGACAAAGGTTTCTTTTAATTCCATGGATATCACTCCTTAATCCTCATGAAGCACCAGATAGTCGGTGTAAACAGCGCTTACTCCGCTTTGCAGCAGGGCTTCGGCCGTTTCTCTGTCGTTTACTGTATGGACATAGCAGCGCACGCCGCTGTTCTCCGCGATGACGGCGTAGGACGGCCGCCACAGCCAGCTCCACATGGTCACGCCTTCGATGCCGTTTTTCCGGCAGAAGGTCAGCCGCTCGCGGAGGGCTTCCTCGGTGCCGTTGAAGCCCTCGGCGTAGAACGTATAGATGTAATGCGGGAAATGCCCGAGATGATCGACCACACGGAACATCAGCGGGCTATAGACCTGAATGACCATACGCTCAAAGAGATACGAGAGCCCCAGCTCGTGCGCGTCGTTCAGCATGGCGGTGAACTGCGCGGTCACGACCTCGGCGTCCGTAAATTTGGTGTCGGTGACGATACAGATATCCGGATACTCCTCCATCAGGAGCAGCAGGTCGCGGAAGCTCATGGGCGTGTACCTTTCCAGAAGGGGCGCGGCGAGAAACGCATCGCGCGTGGGGATCGACAGCTCGCTGATCCCCTCCTGCCAGCCGCCGCGCCAGTCGTGCCGCAGGACGACCTGCCCGTCGCTCGTCATGCGCAGATCGACCTCGAATACCCGCGCCCCGCGCGCGTAGTAGCGATCGAAGCCTTCGCGGCAGTTGAGCACGGAGGTCCCGCTCAGCTGGCCGAGCCCGTGCATGACGGTGCGGGAGGAGGCCAGGATCTCCTCCGCGCTCAGCTCGCCCGCGGGCCGGGCCTTCTCTTCGGTGACCGGCGGAGCGGCCGGGGCTGTCAGCACGGAAAGGCAGGCAAAGCTTATCAGAAGCAGCGTCAGCGCACGCAGCAGCGGCGCGCTGACGCGGATATGGACAAAATCGCCGATGATGGATCACCTCTTAAAACAGGTAAAAAACCACCTTATATTACACCATAAAGCACCGAGAATTTCAACAGAGAAATCAAAATTATTACATTTTGATTACAGCCCTTGTACGTTGGGCAGAATCATGGTATACTGAAATCCGCTTTGAAGGAGAGGGGGCACTGTGCCGTGGAGAAAAAGGGAATCAAGATCGCGGCGCAGAACCGCAAGGCCTATCACGACTACTTCGTGGAGGACCGTCTCGAGGCCGGTATCGAGCTGAAGGGGACGGAGGTCAAGTCCATCCGCGCGGGAACGCTCAACCTCAAGGACAGCTACTGCGTCGTGAAAAACGGTGAGGCCATGGTCTACTCCATGCACATCTCGCCCTACGACAAGGGCAACATCTTCAACCACGATCCCGACCGCCCCAAGAGGCTGCTGCTGCACAAGCGTGAGATCAACAAGCTCCACGCGCTCGTCAAGCAGGACGGCTACGCCCTCATCCCACTCTCGGTCTATTTCAAGGACGCGCGCGTGAAGGTCGAGCTGGGCGTGTGCAAGGGCAAGAAGAACTACGACAAGCGCGAGGCATCCGCGCAGCGCGACGCAAAGCGCGAGATCGACCGCCACATGAAAGACTACCGCTGAAAAAGGAGAAGCGAAGCGATGAACGAAGAGAGAGAAAACGGCCGCTTTGACCCCGCCGATTTTATTCCAGCGGACGCGCAGCCGAAGGCTGCCGTGTCCTGCGAGCTCGAGGAGCCGCCGCGCGGCAGCGCCCTGACCGGCATCCTCGGCGCGCTGTTCGGCGCGCTCGTGGGCGTGGTCCCCTGGTTCCTGGCGAGCACCTTTGCCGACTTCTTCGTCGGCTGGCTGGGCTTCCTGGTGGGCGTCGCAGCCTGCTGGGGCTACCGCCTGTTCAAGGGCCGCCGCTCCACACGCTTTGCCATGGCGACGGTGATCGTCTGCTCGCTCCTCGCGCTCTTTGCCGCGGAGATCGCCTCGTGGATGTACGTCCTCTGCTCCGATCCCGAATGGCAGGCGGACGCTGCGTGGTACGGCATCCCGGTCGCGCAGTTGGCGTGGGAATCCATTCTCATGCCGGAGAACTGGGGCATCATGGCGCCGTCCATGCTCATGGGCATGGTCATCGGCGTGCTGGGCGTGGTGTGCGTGAAGCAGAAGGTCCTCGCCTACACCGACCCGGAGCGCGCGGCGCAGATGGCCGCGCACACCGCGCAGAACGGGCTGGCTTCCTCCGCCGCGCAGACGGCGCAGGCGAACGCCGCGGCGGGCTTTGCCGTGCCGCAGAGCTTCACCGTGCGGGATAAGAAGTGGGTCAGGGTGACGGTGCGTATCGTGGGTGTGCTGATCGCCGTTTTCTTTACCGCCCTGCTTGCCGGTGTGATCGGCAGCTCGATCGACGAGCCAGAGGCCTGGTCGCTTGCCGAGACGGTGGGCTTTTCCGCTTTCGCGCTCGTTTTTGCGGTGTTCGGCGTGTTCCTAATCTTTCATGTCCGGCGCAGGCTGGTGGTCGAGGGCGGCGTGTTCAGCTACCTGCCGACCTTCGGCAGGTCCCGCGCCTTCCGCCTGGCGGACATTGCGGGCATGACCATCGGGACGAACGGCCGCAGGCTGGTCGGACAGGATGGCCGGACGCTTGCCCGCTTTGAGGACAATCAGGAAAACAGCGCCATCCTATTGCAGTATCTCAGCGAGCACGGCGTCGGCCTGCTCGTGAAATAAAAAACCGAACGCGCCGCGGCGCGAGACAAGGAGAACGAATATGTCCAATCCCATTGTGACCATCGAGATGGAGAGCGGTGCGGTGATGACCGGCGAGCTCTATCCCGAGCTGGCCCCCAACACCGTCAACAACTTCATCGCGCTGGCAAATTCTGGCTTTTATGACGGCCTCATTTTCCACCGCGTCATCCCCGGCTTCATGATCCAGGGCGGCTGCCCGCAGGGCAACGGCATGGGCGGCCCGGGCTATGAGATCGACGGCGAATTTTCCGCTAACGGTCACAAGAACGACCTCAAGCACACGCTGGGCGTGCTGTCCATGGCGCGCACGATGGCGCCCAACAGCGCCGGCAGCCAGTTCTTCATCATGGTCGCGGACGCGCCGCACCTCGACGGGCAGTACGCCGCGTTCGGCAAGATCACGGACAACGCGCAGGCCGCGGTGGACATCTCCCGCGTCAACCGTGATATGTTCACGGATAAGCCGAAGAAGCCGCAGACCATCAAGTCCATTCGCGTGGACACGCAGGGCGTGGAGTATCCTGCGCCGGAGAAGCACTAAGACATTTTTCATTTGCTTTCGCAGACCTAAAGAAGCAAGCATCCCGTTCGCGGTGTGAAGGGAACGTCGTTCACACCGCTCACACGGGGGCGTACCGGTTTCGACGGGGGTGTGGAGGCAGGATAAGCGGGCGGAGGCGCCTGGCCTCCATAAAACGGGCAACTTATAAATTAAAGAACAACAACACTGTTGCTGTCGCTGCCTAATTAAGGCAGCCGTCTGAACCGGAGCGGCCGCGGGCCGGGGAAGGCGTCGTGAACGCGGCGTCCGTGAGGCGGGAAAGAGTTGACCCGCCCACGCATCATGACTCTACTGAAACGTAAGGTCTGTCAGGTGTCCTTACGCGGAGGGAATGCTTAGATCCTGACTGCGCCCGGAGAAAGTCCTGTTCAAGCGCTTTCGGACGCGGGTTCGACTCCCGCCGCCTCCACCAAAAATAAGGCCATCTGCCTTTGGCAGATGGCCTTATTTTTGGGCTTCGCCCGCGCGGCGCGCGGGAACGAATTTACTCGATGGCGTGCAGGAAGTCCTCCCAGGCGTTGTCCACGGCGTTACCCATGTGCTGCATGGTGCGGCCCACGCAGGTCTTCATGGACCTTTGCCGGGGTGAGACGGCCATGCCCACCGCTGCGCCGAGCACCATGCCGGCGCCGATACCGCACCAGAACGCGGTATTTTCCATTTCACTCACACTCCTTTTCGCACAGCGACAGTATGCCCCGTGTGCGGCAAAAAAGTCGGAAATCGCATTGCTAAAATCCGCCATTGCCGTTATAATATTCTTAAAATCAGACAAAAAGCGAGGAAGTCTCATGACCACCATCTATTTGATCCGGCACGCCGAGGCGGACGGCAATCTCTACCGCCGCGCGCACGGCTGGTACGACAGCGTGATCACCGACCGCGGCTACCGGCAGATTGCGGCACTGGCGAAGCGCTTTACCTCAACACACTTTGACGCGGTGTATTCGAGCGACCGCCGCCGCACGATGACGACGGCGCTTTCCGTTTACAAAACACATGGCCTGCCGCTTGTGACCACGCCGCGCGTGCGTGAGATCGGCATCGGCGTGTGGGAGGATCATCCATGGGCGGAGCTGGAGCGCACGGACGGTGAACAGCTAGAGCGCTTCAATACGGACGCCGCGCACTGGCACGTTGCGGGCGGCGAGTATCTGCCCGACGTGCGCGAGCGCATGATCGGCGCGCTGCGCGAGATCGCCGAGGCGCACCCGAACGGAACGGCCGCCGTCTTTTCGCACGGCATGGCCATCCGACTGACGGTCGGCACGCTGCAGGGACTTTCGCTTCACGAGATCGACGGCACGGGCCACGCGGAGAACACCGCGGTGAGCTGTCTTGAATACGAGGACGGCGCGTTCCGCGTGGCGTACCGCGACGACGCGAGCCATCTGGAGAACGGGCTGCAGACGCTCAAGCGGCAGGCGTGGCTGAAGAACGCGCGCGGCTTTGAGGGCGGCATCTACTATGTGCCTTCCGGCGCAGAGGGACATTTTGATGTCTGCCGCGCGGGAGAGACCGTCGGCGCGGTGAGCGTGGACAAGTGCGAGAACGGCCTTGCGACCATTGGTGAATTCTGGCTGGAGAACGATGTGCAGGGGCTTGGCTTCGGGCAGCAGCTCGTCGGGCAGGCGCTTTCCTACGCCCGCGCGCACGGGTGCGAGCGGCTTTCGACCGGACGCATCGCCAAGGGCAACACGCTCGGCCTGCGCCGCGCGCGGGAATGGGGCTTTACGCAGACCGGCGAGGGGGCGGACTGGCTCGAATTTCAGAAGAATTTTGAATACGATGAGGAATCCTGCTGGAAAAAATTGCAGGAAGTGATCGAAAAAGAGAAATAAAAAGGAAGGAGGAGAAAAGATGAACTGTCCGTACTGCGGCGGCGCGCTGGAAAAGGGGACGCTTCACAGCCGAGGGGGCGAGTATTTTCTGCCGGACGGCGCAAAGCTCCCGGCGTGGTTCACGCGCGAGAGCATGGAAAAGGTCGGGGCGGTCGGGCTGGCGTGGAACCCGGCTCTGACGCGGCGGGAATGGCCGGAGGCATACTGCTGCCGCCCGTGCCGCAGGCTCATTGTTCCCTTTCCGGAGGAAGAATAAAACGGGAAAAGCCCCCGCCTTGCAGAAGGCGGGAGCTTTTCGTTTGCCGAGGAAGCCATGCACCGCATGGCTTCCTTTTTCTCTCAGAACGAAACGACCTCCTGCGCGGGCTTGGCGCAGGTGGTGATCTTGTCCACATACAACACGGGGCCTTCGCCCTGATACGCTTCGATATACTCCTTGCGGACGGTGGCGGTGACGTCCACCCAGTCGCGGTTCTTGTACGCCTTGAGGTCCTTGCCCTTGGCGACTACGCCGACGAACTGGATGTCGTTTTCGCAGCAGGTCATCACGAAGCGGCCCGGGCAGTGGACGCCGGGGAACTTCTTGGAGTGACACATGAGGAGCTTCATGTGAACACGCTTGCCATCCCAGCGGTCGAGGTGGTCCATCACGTCTACATACCACACGCCGTAATCGTCGTCGGGAATGTCGATGAGGTCGGGTGTCATATCGAACGGGCACTCGTTGCCGGTGAGGTAATCCTCGCTGTTGCCGTCGTTGTCCTCCAGATAGATGTCCGCGCGGCGGTTGACCATGCGGAGATTGCGGGCGCGGAGCGCCTCCTTCAGCTCGGGCGTGCAGCGGTTGAAGACCAGCATATCCGCGTTGGTGATCTTCTCCATCATGAGCTGGCCCATGTTCTTCACGAACAGCTCGAACGTCGGCGCCTGCACGAAGGTCATGATCTGGTAGAGCACCCAGTTGGCGGGCAGCACGTCGCGGTAGAGCTTTTCCATCCGCCACATGCCGTTGTACTCGATGAGCACCTGTTTGGGACGGTACTTCTTCTCCAGCTCGCGGCAGAAGTCGGCGGTCAGCTCGTCCTCGTCGTCCACGGTGACGACGGTGACGTTGTCAAGCGCCTTTTTCTCGTACTCCTCCTCGCCCTCCTCGCAGCAGAGCAGGAGGGTCTTATCCTCGCGGGCGAAGCCGTCCTCCAAGATGCCGTTGATAAAATTGGTCTTGCCGGCGTCGAGAAAGCCGGCGACCAGATAGACAGGAATATCCATGAATGTCCTTCCTTACAGACCGAAAAGCTCGGCGAGCTTGTCTTCCTTGAGCTCCGCGCCGATGACGCACAGGCGGCCCGTGTAGTCGGGATGGCCCGCGCGGACCTCGTGCTCCTCGGGAACGTAGTCAAATTCGAGCCAGCCGCCCTCGCCGTTCACGATGCCCTTGGCACGCAGGATGTGACCGTAGTCGCCGCTGTCGAGCTTCGTGAGGATGTCGTCGAGCGCTGCCTTGGAGTAGAGCTTGGGCGTTTCCTTGCCCCAGGAGGAGAACACGTCGTCGGCGTGGTGATGATGGTGATGGCACTCGCACGCGGGATCGTCGCACTCCTCGCCGTCGTGGTGATGGTGATGGTGCTCGTGGTCGTCGTGGTCATGCTCGTGATGATGCTCATGCTCGTCGTGGTCGTGATGATGCTCGTGCTCGTCGTGGTCGTGATGATGCTCGTGCTCATGGTCGTGCTCGTCATGCTCATCATGGTCATGGTGATGCTCATGCTCGGCCTCCTCGAGCTCGTGCTCGCGGCGCATCTTCTCGAGCAGCTCGTCGCTGAGCGACACCTTCTCGATGGCGGAGAGGATGGTCTTGCCGTCCAGTTCGTCCCACGGAGTCGTGAGGATGGCGGCGTCGGGGTTCTTCTCGCGCAGCAGCGCGGCGGCGGCCTCTAACTTCTCCTGCGAGAGCTTCTGCGTGCGGGAGAGGATGATGGTGCCGGCGGCCTCGATCTGGTTGTTGTAGAACTCGCCGAAGTTCTTCATATAGACCTTGACCTTGCTGGCGTCGGCGACGGTGACGTAGCTGTTGAGCTTCAGCTCCGGGCACTCGTCCACGGTGCGCTCGACCGCCACGATGACGTCGGAGAGCTTGCCCACGCCGCTCGGCTCGATGAGGATGCGGTCGGGGTGGAACTGCTCCACGACCTCGCGCAGGGCCTTGTTGAAATCGCCCACGAGCGAGCAGCAGATGCAGCCGGCGGACATCTCGGAGATCTCGATGCCGGACTCCTTGAGGAAGCCGCCGTCGATGTTGATCTCACCGAATTCGTTTTCGATCAGCACGAGCTTTTCGCCCGCGTAGGCTTCGGCAATGAGCTTTTTGATGAGCGTCGTTTTGCCGGCGCCGAGAAAACCGGAGAAAATGTCAATTTTTGTCATGGTGGGATACGCTTCCTTTTTCTTGATTTTACTGAACTGCTATTATATGCCCGAGTTGTGAACGATTCAAGTCCCTCGCGGGCAAAAAGCTCATTTTTTGCGCAAAAAATGAGCGATGCTACAGCTGCGGGACCGCGAGGCGGTGCGGCAGCATCACGCGGCCGAAGCAGGCGAGGCTGCGCGTACCGGTGGAGGTGAGCACGACGTCGGCGTCGGCGCGGGCGCGGTTGAGGGAGAAAAGGTAGGTCATGCCCAGCGCATCGCGGTGGTACTGCTTGCAGAGCATTGCGCCGTCCACGCAGAAGATGCCTACGTCGCCGTCTGCGAGCGGGTCGCGGTTGACGTAGACCACGCTCTCGTCGTGAATGTACGGCTCCATGGAGTCGCCCTGAATGCGCACGGCGAAGTCCGCGCCGCGCGGCACGCTCTCGTCCGCGGGGATATAGGTAAAGTCCTCGTCAAGCACCGGCGCGGCATAGCCCGCGGCGGCGGGGGAGTTGTAGAGCGGGATCAGGCGCGGCTCGCGCTTGCTGCCGCGCTCCTCCGTCAGCTCGTCGCGGTAGTCGCACAGCGCGTCGGTCACGCTGCGCACGGTGCTGCGCCCGATGGGAGAGAGCGAACGGTATTTTTCCAGTAGCGTGCGCTCAGCCCCGGAGAGATCGAAGCCGCCGCTGCGGTAGCTGCCGCAGAAGAGCTGGTTGGGGTCGGTGCGCAGCGCGTCGAACAACCGCAGCAGCACGTCCTCCTTGGGGAAGCTGACGCCGGTCTCATAGTTGCCGACGGCGCTGGCGGAAACGCCGAGCTGCTCGGCCAGCGCTGCGCGCGTCAGGCCGCAGGCCTCGCGGCGCGCCTTGAGTTGATCACGGAAGCTCATGGAAAGCACCTCCTATAAAGGGTTCGAGCAATTTCGACACCATCATAACGCAAAAGCTTGGTTCTGTCAAACATTTTAACAAGAAACTTGTAAATTTATTCTTGACATAACAAGATTCTTGTGATATGGTAAGGATGCTCACAAGAAACTTGGCAAAACAAAGCGGCAATTTCCATTAACTTGTGATCGAGATGCTTTTCGGTATGCTGTTCGGCGGGAAAGGATGGATGCGGAAAACCGCCGGGGGCTTCGGCGGGGAAGGCGGATCCGCCCGCCTTTCAAAAAGAAAAATCGTCACGCCATAAGGCGTAACGATTTTCTTGGTGGGGGAAGGTGGATTCGAACCACCGAAGTCACTGACAACAGATTTACAGTCTGCCCCCTTTGGCCACTCGGGAATTCCCCCATATTCACTTGTGCGCTGAAGCGGAAGCTTGGAGCTGGTAGACGGACTCGAACCCCCGACCTGCTGATTACAAATCAGCTGCTCTACCAACTGAGCTATACCAGCATTTCAGCAACAGAATGGATTCTAGCAGATGCCGCGCCGTTTGTCAAGCCTAAATTTTTCATTTTTCGGGAGGAAGGGCTTTTGCACTTTAAAATCTGTTCGCCTGCGGAAAAACGCAGGCCCTACGGCCGTCCCTGCGGCCGATGCTCGCTGTGTGGGTGCGAGCTGCTGCGCGGGGAGCGCGGCTGGTATCTCAACGGGCAGAGCGTCTGCGCGGATTGCTTTCCGGCCTTCGCTCGCGCGGAGCTTGCGCCCTGTGAGACCGTGTTCGGAATGGAGGGGGAAGCGTGACACTATATCAGATATCCTTTACATACCGCGCGGACGCGGCGGTGCTGCGCACGCGCATTTCGGAGCTGCGCGCCGCGGCCCGGGCCGCGCAGGACCGCGAGGAGGCCGAGCGGCTCAAGCGGCGCATTGCCGAGCTTCAGGTGCTGCGCCGTCAGTCGAGCGAGTTGGCCGAGCTGACGAAACGCTATTACGAAAGGAACTATCACCGCGATGAAAGGTACACCCTATAGCATCCGCAACAACGAGTTCTACGGCGACATGGCGGCGTGGCTGCGCGCCAACGCGCAGGACAACGACGGTGAGCTGCTTCGGCTCAAGCGCAACCTGCGCCTGGCAAGGCAGGAGGCGCTGACCGCGCGGCAGCGGCAGCTGCTCCGGATGAATTTTGAGCAGAATAAGACCGTGACCGAGATCGCGCAGGAGCTGGGCGTCAACAAATCCACAGTGTCCCGCACGCTGCTGCGCGCCAAACGGCGGCTCTATCAATGCCTGCGCTACGCGCTGTAGTCCGCGCTTGACTTCGGCACGCGGTGCGCATACAATAAAAAGCACAGGGAAAACGGGAGCGGAGGGAATGTCTATGCTGCACAAAGCGATACAGAACCGGTGGTGCCGTCTGGCTCTGGCCGTGGCCGCGACGCTGCTCTACGCCATCGGTGTGAACTGGTTCATTGTCCCGATGGGACTTTACACCGGCGGCCTGCTGGGCTTCTGCCAGGTCGCCCGCACGCTGATCGTGGAGGCGCTGGGGCTGTCGCCGAACGTGGACTTTTCGGGCATCCTGTATCTGGCGGCGAACGTGCCCATCCTGCTGCTGGCGTGGCAGGCGCTGGGAAGGGGCTTCCTTGTGCGCACCGCGGTGTGTACCGTCACCTCGTCGCTGTTTCTGAGCCTTGTGCCGCCGCCGGCGGCGCCGCTGGTGGAGGAGATGCTGACGAACTGCGTGCTCGGCGGCATCCTCGTCGGCTTCTCGCTCGGCATCGTGCTCACCTGCGGCTGCTCGACCGGCGGGCTGGACATCCTCGGACTGTGGCTTGCCAAGAAGGGCAAGGGCTTCAGCGTGGGGCGCTTCAGCCTGAGCTTCAACGCGCTGCTCTACACGCTCTGCGCGGTCCTCTTCGGTCTGCGCGCGGCGATCTATTCCATCATTTATACGGTGTTCTGCGCGCTCTTCATCGACCGCGGGCACCAGCAGAACATCACCGAGCAGGTGCTCATCTTCACCAAGGACGAGGACCCCGAGCTGCCGAGGAACATCATGGCACGGCTCGGGCGCGGCGTGACCTACTGGGAGGGCAAGGGCGCCTACACCGGAGAGGACCTGCGCGTGCTGTGCGTGTGCGTCTCCAAATTTGAGGAGGCCGACCTCTACGGCGTGGTCCACGAGCTGGACCCGAACGCCTTTTTCATCACGCAGGAGGGCGTGACCATCCACGGAAACTTCATCCGCAAGCTGTCCTGAAGCAAGGGAGATGCCGCACGGCATCTCCCTTTTGCATGATTTCCTGCAAAAAGTCGGAAAAACGACGGAATTTGTGCATATCAGATAATTTGATGGAGTGATTCGGAATAATTTTATTGCATTTTTGGGAAAAGTGTGATAATGTACGACCTAATCTTTTATTTTTGAAGGAGGCGGCTTGCTGCATGTATACCGACAACTATTTCAACCGATTTGAGCTTGCGCCCGAGGTAGCGGAGGCACTGAAGAAGTGCAAGTGCATCGCCTACGCCGAGACGAAGGAGGAGCTGCAGGAAATGGCCTACGGCCCCACGCACACCTCCCGCTACGACGTGGTGTATCCCATCGAAGGGCTCGGCACGGTCAAGGAGGCCGAGGTGGTGCGCTGCAAGAACGGCTGCGTGGTCAACTTCATGGAGGACTATATGCGCCGCCGCGATCCGAACAGCATGGCCATCGGCGACGAGCTGCCGACCGACAAGCCCCGCTTCAAGGACCGCTTTGGCTATGAGTTCTCCAAGCTCCGGCAGGAGACGCTCGACTGGCTGAGCAATCAGCAGATCGTGATGCTGCCGTTCTACGCGGGCCCGAACGGCCACGGCTACCCGAGCCTGATGATCTGCCCGATGAACGCGGCGTTCTTCGCGCTCTCGCTCGCCAATATGCAGGGCTTTGTGAGCATCGCGGACGTGCCCGAGCACTATAAGCCGCGCGCCATCATCTATGTCGCGCCTCCGTTCCGCCATACGCACTTCGACGGCAAGCAGGTCGTCGTCCACAACCGCAGCGCGGAGCTGCACGAGGTCTGGGCCTACAACCTCTACCCGGGCCCGAGCGCGAAGAAGGGCGTGTTCTCGCTGCTGCTCGACATCGGCGAGCATGAGGGCTGGGTCTGCTGCCATACGAGCGCCGCGATGGTCGAGACGCCGTATGAAAACGAGATCGTGTTCATGCACGAGGGTGCCTCCGGCGGCGGCAAGAGCGAAATGCTCGAGGACTTCCACCGCGAGGACGACGACCGTCTGCTCATCGGCACGCACACGGTCACGGGCGAAAAATATTATATGACGCTCGGCGAGAGCTGCAAGATCCACCCCATCGCCGACGACATGGCCTGCGCGCTCAAGTCCATTCAGGACCCCACGAGCGGCAAGCTGCGCATTCTCGACGCCGAGAACGGCTGGTTTTTGCGCATGGACGGCATGAACGCCTACGGCAACAACCCGCTCTACGAGCGCATCTGCATCCATCCGAGCGAGCCGCTGGTGTTCTTCAACATGGACGGCATCCCCGGCTCGACCTGCCTGATCTGGGAGCACGTCATCGAGTCGAACGGCAAGCCCTGCTCAAACCCGCGCGTCATCCTGCCGCGCAAGATGCTCGACAACATCGTGCCCGACACCGAGCCGGTGGAGGTCGATGTGCGCAGCTTCGGCGTGCGGATGCCGCCGAGCACCGCGAAGAACCCGAACTACGGCGTGATGGGTATGCTGCAGGTCGTGCCGCAGAGCATCGCTTGGCTGTGGCGTCTGGTCTCGCCGCGCGGCTTCAAGAACCCGTCCATCGCGGACACGAACGCCGGCAGCGGTCTGAAGGCCGAGGGCGTTGGCTCCTACTGGCCGTTCGCCACGGGGCTCAAGGTCACGCAGGCGAATCTGCTGCTCGAGCAGATCATGAATAGCCCCAACACCACGAACGTGCTCATCCCGAACCAGCACATCGGCGCTTACCACGTCGGCTTCATGGGCGAATGGCTCAGCCGTGAGTACCTCGCCCGCCATCTCGGCACGGTGCGCGCGAAGCATCTGGTGCCCGCGCGCTGCGCGCTGTTCGGCTACGCGCTCGACGAGATGAAGCTCGACGGCCAGTTCGTCCGTCAGACCTTCCTGCGCCCCGAGACGCAGTCCAAGCTCGGCACCGAGGGCTACGACGCCGGCGCGAAGATCCTCGCCGATTTCATCAAGGAGCAGGTCGCGCAGTTCGTCTGCGACGATCTCGACCCGCTGGGGAAGGAGATCATCGACTGCTGCCTGCACGACGGCACGCTGGACGATTACCTCGCCCTCACCCCGATGAAGCTGAAATAAAATTGCAAAAGGTCGCTGCGGCTGTTACAATAGCCGCAGCGAGCCTTTTTATTTCACCGCGCCCATGGGCGCGGTCACCGACGAGGTAGGTCCTATGGAGCAGCACAGCATCAAGGTCATCGCGCGCATCCGCAGCGATTTCAAAACGAAGTTCGGCGTGCCGCGCCAGAGCGGGCTGGTGGAGGCCCTGCGTGCGCGCATCGTGTTTGAGCCGGAATACCGCAATGCCGACGCTCTGCGCGGCATCGAGGGCTTTTCCCATCTGTGGCTCATCTGGCAGTTCTCCGAGGCCGTGCGCGAGGACTGGTCGCCCACCGTGCGTCCGCCCCGGCTCGGCGGCAACGAGCGCATGGGCGTGTTCGCTACGCGCTCGCCGTTCCGCCCGAACGCCATCGGCCTTTCCTGCGTGCGGCTCGATGGCGTGGAGCAGACGGCGGAGGGGAGCGTGCTGCTCGTTTCCGGCGCGGACCTGATGGACGGCACGCCCATCTATGACATCAAGCCGTACCTCCCCTACGCCGACTGCAAGCCGGAGGCGAGCGGCGGCTTTGCGCCGCAGCGCGGCAAGACGCTGGCGGTGGACTTCCCGGCGGAGCTTCTATCGCGCGTGCCGGAGGACAAGCGCGATGCCCTCACAGGCGTTCTCGCGCAGGACCCGCGGCCGCACTACCAGAGCGATCCGCAACGCGTTTACGGCATGGCGTTTGCCGGGCTTGAGGTGCGCTTCCGCGTCGCGGACGGCGCTGTGTATGTGGTGGAGGTGACGGAGGAGCGGGACGGTTAACCGCGCGTTAAGAGAAAAGTTTATAGCGTAAAGGCGGCGTGAAGAGAGCGGCAAAGCCCTTGTGCAGGAAAACCTGCAACCGTATAATGGGGACACCAAGAGAAAAGAGGAGCGTGTTTCCCAATGAATGAAGTTTCTAATCTGTTTGTGTGTCTGATGGGTATGGGCACCACCTTCGTGGGCCTCATCTGCATCATCTTCCTGACCATGCTGATGGGCAAGGTCATGCAGAAGCTCGAAAAGCCCGAGCCGCCCAAGGCGGCGCCGGTCCCCGCCGCGCCCGCTGTTCCTGCGGACGGCCTGACCGCCGAGGTCAGGATCGCCATTCTCGCGGCGCTGCAGCAGGAGCCCGGCTTCGATCTGGCCCGCGTGAGCTCGATCGACATCCGCAGGATCTGAGCGGAAGGACACACCCTTACATAACTCCGACATAGATTCTCACTTCTCCCTTTAAGCATCAGGGGCGGCGCAGCGCGCCGCCCCTGATGCTTTTCCATTCGCCGGTGCGGCAAAAACGGACGGGAATTGAACAGAAATGGCTTGCAAAAACGGAAAGCTTAGCAGAAATGACTTGCAAAAACGGAAAGCTTAGCAGATAATTAGCAAGAGATATGATACAATGGTCATCATAGAGGGTGACCGGAGGGGAGCTTGCTATGAAGGACCTGCTGAGCCGGATCGGACAATGGACCGAAAAAATGTGGAGAAGCATACCGATCCACCTGCGTGACGCGATATTCACCGCGCTGCTGCTCGGTATCGCCGCGGCGATCTGCTTTGTGCTGCGCAGTATCGACGAGAACGGCAGCTTCACGCTGCTGATCTTCGTGCTGGCGGTGGTGATCATCTCCCGCTTTACGGAGGGCTATTTCTGGGGCGTTTTCAGCTCGCTTTTCGGCGTGATCTGTGTGAACTTCGTGTTCACCTATCCATTCTGGGCGTTCAACTTCAGGCTCACCGGCTATCCGCTGACCTTTCTGACGATGCTGGCGGTGTCGCTCATCATCAGCGCGATGAACACCAAGATCAAAAAGCAGGAGCGGCTGCGCACGGAGGCCGAGCGCGAGACGATGCGCGCGAATCTGCTGCGCGCGATGTCGCACGATATCCGCACGCCGCTCACGAGCATCGTGGGCAATACCTCCGCCATTTTGGAAAACGGAGACACGCTCTCGACCGAGCAGCAAAGAGAGCTGCTGCGCGACGTCAATGAGGACGCCCAGTGGCTCATCCGCATGGTGGAGAATCTGCTCTCCATTACCCGCATCTCAGGCGAGCAGACGGCCATCAGCAAGGAATATGAGGCGGCGGAGGAGATCCTCGCGGCCTCGGTCCACAAATTCGAAAAGCGCTTCAAAAGCAACATCCGCATCGCAGTCGAGGTGCCGCAGGAGGTCGTGCTCGTCCCGATGGACGCGACGCTCATCCAGCAGGTGCTGCTCAACCTGATGGAAAATGCAGTGCTGCACGGCGAGAGCACGACGGAGCTGCGGCTGAGCGTGGAGCACATCGGCGACGAGGCCTGCTTCACGGTCAGCGACAACGGGCTCGGCATTCCGCGCGAAAGACTTGCGACGCTCTTCGACGGCTCGCTTTCCGGCGAGAAGGGCGGCGGCTTTGATATGAAGAAAAACATGGGCATCGGTCTTTCCGTCTGCCAGACGATCGTCAAGGCACACGGCGGCAGGATCACCGCAGAAAACAGGCCGGAGGGCGGCGCACAGTTCCGCTTCTACCTGCCGCTCAAGGAGGAAAAAGAGGATGAAGATCAGGGATAAGGTATTGATCGTCGAGGACGAGCAGAACATCAAGAATTTCATGTCCACCATTCTGGCCGCCAACGGCTTCGACACGCTCATGGCGGGCAGCGCGAAGGAGGCGCTGTCGATGATCTCGTCGCATTGTCCCGACCTGATCATCCTTGACCTCGGTCTTCCCGACATGGACGGCATGGAGGTGCTCAAGCAGGTGCGGGCCTGGTCGAGCGTGCCGGTCATCGTGGTCTCCGCGCGCACGCACGAGGGCGACAAGGTCGCGGCGCTCGATCTCGGCGCGGACGATTACATCGAAAAGCCCTTCGGGACGAGTGAACTGCTTGCCCGCATCCGCACGGCCATCCGCCATACGCGCACGGGCCTTGACAATGACTCTATCGCGCAGTCCGGCAAGTATACGGTCCGCGACCTGACCATCGACTACGACAAGCACCATGTCCTCATGCGCGGGGAGGACGTTCACCTCACGCTCAACGAGTTCAAGATCGTGGCGCTGCTGGGCAAATACGCCGGTAAGGTGCTGACCTACGATTTCCTCATCCGCGAGATCTGGGGCCCCAAGGCCAAGGCGGACAATCAGATCCTGCGCGTCAACATGGCGAACATCCGCCGCAAGATCGAGAAGAATCCCGCCGCGCCCGAGTACATATTCACCGAGATCGGCGTGGGCTACCGGATGCTCGAGAATGAGTAAAAAATGATAAAAACCGCCCGAAGGCGGTTTCTATACCAGGGGACGAGAGTCCCTCCACACAATCACGCAGACAGCTCTTGCCGAAGGCTCGGCAAGAGCTGCTTGCGTTTTTTACGTCATGCTGAACAGCGTTGCGGCGACCTGCGCTCGGGTGATGGGCTCAGTGGGGTGGATACCGCCGTCGGCGTAGCCGGAGAGCGCGCCGATCGCGCAGAGCGTATTGATGTGCTCGCGCGCCCAGTCCGCGATGGCGTCGCTGTCGGTGAAGCTCCACTCCGGCGCGGCGTAGCCCAGCTCAAGGAGACGGCCGAGCATCGTCAGTGCCTCCTGACGGCTGATGGTCGCGGTGGGGAGGAAGCAGAGCCGGCCGTAGCCGTCGTAGCTGCCCTTCGTTACGCCGAGGGCATACATGGCGTGCACGCCGTCCTTCGCCCAATCGGCAATGCGGTTGCTGTCGGCAAAGGGCAGCTCAACGGAGGAGGTGTCCTGTGCAGGCGCGAGCCAGCGGCAGAGCAGCACGGCAAATTCCTGCCGGGTGATGGGGCTGTCGGGATTGAAGTTCCCGAGATCGTCGCCGGTGGTGACGCCGCTCGCCTTCAGGAAGCTCACGGCGGCGTTGGCCCAGTGACCGTCCGTATCGGGGAAGGCGGCGGACAGCTCCGACGGGGTGATGCTTAGGCCGGTGCGGGCGAGGTTGCCGCTCGCGTCGCCGGCGATGACGGCGATGCGGTGCGCCTTGCCGTCCGCGGCAGGCAGCGCAGCGTGGAGCGCGCCGGTCTGGTGGTCGTAGGTGAAGCTGAGCGCTTTGCCGTCGAGCGTTATGCGCAGCGTGGCGAGCGAGCCGCCGTCCACGGCGTCAAAGACCTTGCCGGTCAGGGCCGTGCCGTCCTCGGAGAGGGAGACGGAGATCTCCGGCGCGGCGGTATCGCTCATGCCCTCGCGGGCCGCGACGAGCTGATCGAGGTACAGCGTGCCGCTCAGAGCCGACGGCAGGCGCAGCGCGAAGCCGGTGATGCTCGCGGCTTTGTCGGGGAGGGTAAAGGTGAGCTGCTGCCAGCCGGTGAAGTCGATCACGGCAGCGTTCGTTTCGCCCGCATCGGTCGTGAGGGCGAGCGTCTCGCGCTGTCCATCGCCGTAGACCCAGAGCGTTACACGGTCATAGCCGGAGGGGACGGCGTAGGTTCGCTCCACGCTCAGAAGGAGCTCCTCCGCGTTCTCGGGGACGTTCTCGGCGCGATAGTCCCAGCGTGCGGAGGCAGAGCCGAAGCGGACGAAGCTCTTGTCGGTATTTTGGGTAAGGACGGTCTGCTCGCCCTCGAAGCCGTCGAGTAGGACCAGAGGATCGGAGGTGACGTAAACGGGGATGGTGCGCGTGGTCTCGCCCGCGCGGACGGTCAGGCTGCCGTAGGCGGCATGGCCGGCGGCGGTAAAGACGCCGTTTTCATCAACCGTGCCGACGCCGCCCTCGGTGGTCCAGGTGAAGCAGGAGTTCTGCGCGAGCAGGGAGAGGTGGTTTTGATAGGCCTGCGCGGTCAGCTCGACGCTCGCGCCGGGGGAGACGCGCAGCTCGGTGAGCGTGCCGCTTTTGCCGAGGCGGATCTCGTCCGGCGTTTCGACTACGCGGAGCTCGGCGGTGGTGTACTTGCCGCCGACCTTTGCGCCGACGGTCACGGTGCCGGCGGTTTTCGGCGCGGTCAGGACCGTATTGCCCAGCTCGTCGGTCCGCACACTGCCGCGGTCGCTTGCGATGGATACCTCCTTATCCATGGGGATGTAGTTCGTGTCGATGGCGGCGGCGCGGAGCAGGACCTGCGCGCCCGCGAGCACGCGGTCGCTTTCCGTGCGCAGCGCGATGTGGTCGAGCGTGCCGCTCGGCTCATTCGACGCAACGAGGAAGATGTGGTTCGTCACGGCGCGCAGGCTGCCCTCGGAGGGGGTGTTGTAGACGCCGGCATTGCCGTCCTCCGGCAGCGTGACGCACAGAGTCGTCGAGCCGCCGCCGTCCAGGCTCAGCGCGGTCACACAGCCGAGCTCGATCATGCGCTGCGCGACCTGCGTCAGGCTCGCGCCGATGGAGTAGCCCTTCCGGCGGCCGTCAATGGTGTAGAGCACAAGGCTGCCGTCGGCCTTTTGACCGATGGCGGTGCGCGGCGCGGCGCCGGCCTCAAGCCCCTTGCAGACCTCGCCGTTCTCCACGAGCTGATAGAGCGCGCCGATCATGTAATCCACATCGTTCCAGCCCCCGTCCGCCGCGCGGACGGTGACGGTCAGCGTGTCGCCGACCGCAAGCGCGCGCAGCAGAGCAAGGTTCTCCTCGCCGGAGAGGAGGTTCGCCGTCAGGACGTATTTGCCCTCGCTCACGGCGGTGTCGGTGGCCTCGGGCAGGATCTCGTCCACGGTGAGCGTCAGCGATTCGCCGATGCTCAGGCGGCCGTCGACCGCCGAGCAGACCACGTCATAGCCCGCGGCGTTGGTGCCGGTGGAGCGGCGGGCGTTGAAATCGTAGGTGTAGAGGTAGATGCCGCCGTAGGAGTAGCGCACCTGATTGACGGCGGCAATGGAAAAGGACGTGTTGGCGCTCTCGACCTGCATTGCCAGCGCCGGAGCGCCGAGGATGGCTGTGCCGTCCGCGCGGAAGCCGACGGCATAGTTGCTCGCGGAGGCGACGCGCAGCACGCCATCGGTCATCACCGTGCCGAGCGGCGCGCCGTTGAGCGTATCGTAGTAGTCGCCGTTGATGCCCGCGACCACACGCAGGCCCTGCTCCTCCAGCCGCTTGGCGGCGGCGGAAACGGTGCTCGTCGCGGTGGTGTAATCGCCGTAGGTGACGATGGGCGTCACGCTCGTGTTCGGCGTGTAGACGACGTAGTTTTCCTGCCGCAGGTCGGAGAAGGTGTTGCTCCAGAACGTGCCCTCGCCGAGCTCGGCGCCGCGGTTGAGCGTTGTTGAGCGCAGGTCAAGGTCGTCGCCCAGCGCTTCGGAGGCGAGCGCCGTCGGCGCGAGCGTCAGCAGCAGGGTGAGGGATAAGAGAAAGGCGGTGCATTTGCGGGACAGTGCTTTCATAATGATCTCCTTTTGAAATACGGCACATACCTGTTTTTGCTATGCTTTTGCACAGCAAAAGTTGACATAACGTTACTATACCATGACGGCCCTTAAAAGTAAAGACGAAGAAAGACGGAAAAAAGTTCCGTCAAAGCTCCATTGTTTCCAAAAGATCGACAAGGATGGCGTTGGAGACCAGAAAGCCGCGGGGCGTGAGGGCATAAAAGCCGCCGGAAAGATGGGCGAGGCCGTGGGCTTCACAATTCCGGAGAATGCGCCGCGCGGCTTCCGGCAGCGTATCCGCGGCGACGCCGCGGGTCGTGCGGAGCGCGAGCATGACGCGCTCGGTCTCCCGCTCACGCGCCGAGGGCGCGGAGCACTCGGAATAGACGGTGTGTCCCGCAAGGTAGGCGTCGAGATCGCGCGCGAGCGCAAAGCGCTCGCCGCCGAAGTCGCTGTGCGCGCCGGGGCCGAAGCCGAGGTACTCCGAGAGCGCCCAGTAGCGGCTGTTGTGGCAGGATTCCCGTCCGGAGCGGCAGAAATTGGAAATTTCATACTGCTCATAGCCATGCTGCGCCAAGAAATCGACGGCGTAGAGGTACATATCCGCCTGCGCGTCGTCGTCCGGCAGCGTGAAGCGCTTGCGCTGCGCAAAGAGCGGCGTGCCCTCCTCGACCTTCAGCCCGTAGCAGGAAAGATGCTCGGGCGCGAGCGAGAGCGCGGCGTCGAGGTTTGCCTGCCAGCGCGTCATCGTCTGCTCGGGCAGACCGTAGATGAGGTCGAGGCTCAAATTGTCAAAGCCCGCGGCGCGGGCGTTCTCCACCGCGCGGACGGTCTGCGCGTACGTGTGGACGCGTCCAATGCGCCGCAGCTCCGCGTCGTCCGCGGACTGCATCCCGAGCGAGAGGCGGTCGAAGCCTGCATCGTGCAGCTGCCGCAGGGCGGAAATATCCTGCGCACTGTCGGGGTTGGCCTCGAGCGTGATCTCCGCGCCGGGGGCGACGCGGTAGCTTTGAAAAACCGCGTCCAGAAGGCGGCACAGGCAGTCGGGGCCGAGATAGCTCGGCGTGCCGCCGCCGAAGTAAACGGTGTCTACGGTGCAGTCCGCCGTGCGCTCCCGCCACGCGGCAAGCTGCGCGGTCAGCGCGGAGACGTAAGCGTCCATCTGTCCCTCGGCGCGCGGCAGGGAGTAGAAGTCGCAGTAAATGCACTTCGCCTTGCAGAACGGAATGTGGATGTAAAGCCCAAGTGAGCGCATGGTATCACCTCGCGTCCATTGTAGCCGATTTTGCGGGGAAAGGCAACGATGGATAAAAATACTCCCGCTGGAAATGCTATGCCAAAAGGAGTGATCTTATGGATATGTCACCGCAGGAATATCAGGCGTATATCAAGCAGAAGTCGCCGAAGTCGCCCATCTGGAAGGATACGGCGCTCGCCTTTCTGATCGGCGGCGCGATCTGCGTGCTCGGTCAGCTCATTCTGGACGGCTACAGGTCCCTCGGGCTCGACAAGGCCGACGCGGGCACCGCGACCTCCGTCACGCTCATCTTTTTAGCGGCGCTGACCACGGGGCTGAACCTGTATAATTCCCTTGTCCGCTTCGCGGGGGCGGGCACGCTCGTGCCGATCACGGGCTTTGCCAATTCCGTCGTCTCGCCCGCCATCGACTTCAAGGCCGAGGATTGACCTATAATAGACATACAGTCGGTTCTGTGGAGTGAGTATACTGATTTAGTCCAAAATCAAAGATTCCTCCCGACTTATCATTTGCACGCATTCACCTTAAATGGTGGGTGCGTGCTTTTTTTGTTTTCAATGCATTTTCATAATACCTCATCAGCTCAGCTTATTTTAGTCGATGGGGAAATTTTTCTTTTTTGAAGGGTGGTCAAAAGGGGTGCCATTTCTACATTATCGGTGCCTTTTTGACTACTGGTGGACATTGTATTAACTAATATCCACTGAACAAGTGCCCAATTTTTGTTCTGAGCGAGAATCTCCAGAAGATATGCGAGCCTTCTCAAAAGAGCGCGCTGAATCTTGCGGAGATTCAGCACCAGAACGGACATGGCGATCACATGGGCCGCAGTCTCCCGCAGCTTTGCGGTGACCAGCCCCATGCCACATTTACGCTTCGTCAGACTGAATCTGCGCTCCACTTCCACGCGCTCGCACTCATCCCGATAGTCCTGAGCCTGGTCTCTGGTTTCACCCTTCTTGGGCCGCCCCGGAGCCGGGCCGGAAAGACGGATCCCATGCGCCTTGCAATAGCTGAGATTCTCCCGGTTTCGGCAGATTTTGTCCGCCAGGATCCGGCTGGGGTAATGCCCCTCTCGCGCTCGGAACCGCTCTGCCATTTCCCGCAGATTTCCCGCCTCATTGTAGGCGTCAAAAGAATAGCACTCCAGCCGCGTCCATCCGTCAACGACACTGATGTCCAGCTTCGCGCCAAACTCCACCGGCTTTCCCGCTTTTCCCCGCACAATGGGCCGAACGAAGGGCTGGCTCACGCTGACGATCCGGTCAGGTACGCTGTGGGTACGGTTATCGTACATGTACTTCTGCTGCTCATAGACGGCGCGGATCGTGCCCAAACGCTCCGCATGGCGAGGGGGCAGATTTTTTCCGAGGGACAGTTTGCTATCGATGGCATCCAGGTCGCGCCGGAGGTAAGCCAGCTGCTTCCCAATGGCTTTGCGGGTCATTTTCGCGGTGTGTTTACGGCATCTTGTGTATTTCAGGTAATCTTTCCGGGCGCGTTTGCGGTAGGTTCGAGGCTTTTCCGCCCGCGGGATCGTGAAGAACGTCCAAAAGCGTTTCGGCGTTCTCCCTGGCCTCGTTGAGCAGGGAAACATCCTGAGGATAACGGATATTGGACGGCGCGCAGGTGGCGTCCACGATCATAGTGCCGCTGTTTCCGCCAGTTCCCGGCTGGCCGTCAGAATCATCATCGTCATCCTTGGATTTGGCTTCTCTGGCCTGACGCTCCTTTGCGTCCCGCACGATCATCTCATTGATCTCACCCAGCACTTCCGACGTCAGGCGCTTGCGGAAATACACCATCAAAGACGGAGCAAAGGGCAGCTTTTCATCATCATAGCCAGGATGCCCGCAGAAATACTGAAGATATGGGTCCTCCTGAATCTGAAGCGCGGTTTCCTCGTCAGAATAGCCATACTCCGCCTGAATGATGCAGGCTCCCAAGGCCAGACGCAGCGGCTTGGCCACATTCCCTTTCCGGTTGGTGAATAGGGCGGCGCAGCGCTTCTCAATCTCCGGCCAGGGGATCGTCTGGGCTTTCTTTACCCAACGGTTGCTTTCCTTCAGATTCATACCCACCGGCTGTTTGAAATCCGCCAAGCTGATCTGGCCATTGCTGTAACGATACATAGTTGCCCTCCAGGTGCAAGGTTTTTGCTGGATTTTTGCCAGTTCCCTTGCTCCTATTGTACCACAGATTGGCCTCTATGGCTTGAAATATAAGGCTTTTTCTATTATTCAGTGCACATTAAGTACAACAGGAAACAATAAAATAAGTAAAGTTCCCCCGTCCACTTCACTGAAATGGACGGGGGAGCTTTTTTTGCTGTCGGATTTTCTTATCTTAACGGTGTTGGACTGTGCCCTCGGCGTCCACTCGGCCTCCAACCAGCACAATGAGCGGCGGTATGAGTTCTACTGGGGATACAAAAGTCATGTGCTGGTGGACTGCATCTCCGGGCTGCCGCTCTACGAGCTGACCACGCCGGGCAATATCGCCGATTCCTCCGTCGCCGCTGAGATCCTCGCGGCCGCGGATCAGACGGTTTCTTTGAAGGAATGCACCTTTCTTGCCGACAAGGGCTATGACGTGAAAAGCATCTACAATACCGTAAAAACGGTCTATGAGGGCGAGACGTTTATTCCCCTCAATCCACGCGGCACGAAAGCCTCTAAAACGCTCCCTGCCGGTAATCCGGTCTGCGAGGCCGGGTTCGCCATGCACAAGGACGGCAAAACGACCAACAATGGGCGTACCCGCCAGAAATACTGCTGTCCGTTTCGCCAGTCCAAAAGCGGTGTTTGCCCTTGTAGCCACAAGAATTGGAACAACGGCAAGAAGAATCGGGGCTGCACGAAATATAAGACCCTTCCCGATGACTACAGGCTTTCCATTGACCGCAGCTGCCTCTACTTTAAACGGACTTACGCCCTGCGGACAGAGTGCGAGCGTTACAATTCTCGCTTCAAATCCACAGGTCAGGAACAGCTGTGAGTGCGCAATGGAACCAGCGCGGCAAACCTCAATACGCTGGCCCACATCTCCGCTTTAGCGGTTGCGCTGGCCGCCGTTCTGC